>Ga0116229_10000116_pt1 | contig 77160 bp, 107 predicted proteins | sample S1TSphgellanicum_3_FD_87313 | JGI IMG/M metagenome (GOLD analysis project Ga0116229, IMG submission 87313) | Host-associated microbial communities from peat moss isolated from Minnesota, USA - S1T2_Fc - Sphagnum magellanicum MG | ecosystem: Host-associated > Plants > Peat moss > Unclassified...
GATATAAAACGTGGATATTACTACCAAACTTTTCTATCAGAATCAGATATAAATTATTTAAAATTATCTTTTCCTGAAACTTTAATAGTTCATGAAGGAGGGAAATATGATTACTTAAATTTTTCTAATACTAAAATAACTTATATTCCTAAAAATATAGAAGTTGATAATTTGTCTATTAGACATACGAACATACATTATATTCATTCTTCTATTAAATATAAACACTTATTATTTATTTCTATTTATCAATTATATCATATTCCTAAATATGAATTTATGTCAAGTAAGAATATTAAAAATTACAAACAAGAAAGAGAAAAACTTGACACAATAGGTGAAGAGGCATATTATAAAGAAATAGATGAGATATGTGATAGACTGTACTATGCAAAATGATAAAGAATTTTTCTATAAAGCAGCTTTACAGATGGCTTTTGAGGCTGGAAAATGGGCAGGACAAGTGGAACTAGAAGAACATTATGATAATGAGCAATATTCAAAAGTTGCATTAGAATCAATTTATTCTAAAAAAACTGCTATGCCATTAGACAAAGCATCCCATGAAAAACAAGTAACAATTAAATTGCGTTCAGATGAATGGCGTAATGGAGTTAAGAAATCTTCTCAAGAATATTTAGAAAAAGCATTACAAACTTTATTAAATTTATGATAACATTAAATAATTATCCAATCATTAGATTAGCAGTTGAACCAATAACTGCTACTCAAATAGCAAAAAATTTAATTATTGAGAAACCTAACAGAAACAAAACCATTATTTTAGAAAAAGATGGTAAAATTTTAGGAACAATTATTGACATAGTTGTCTAAAAAGTTATATAATAAATTTATAACTTTTTAAGGATTTATTAATGACAAAAAAGATTATTCTATTTAATGGTCCACCACGATGTGGAAAAGATACAGCAGCTAATACGGTTTTAAAATACCGTTTCAATGAAACTTTTCAGTATAAGATGGCATACCCACTTAAGCAAGCATGTCATACCTTATTAGGATTACAAGGTTCTTTAGAAGATTTAGAATATCTCAAAGAACTTCCTTTAAAGTTTGAAAATCCAGATGATTTAACTTTAAGGCAATTTTATATTCATATTAGCGAAAATGTCTCAAAGCCTTTATTTGGTAATGATATTTTTGGAAGGCTTGCCATAGAATACTTAACCCAAACTGATAAAAAAATTATTACTATTAGTGATTGTGGGTTTGCAGATGAAATAGAACCTATCATGAATCATTTTAACCACGATGATATTGTTTTGGTCAAAATTACTAGACCAACTACTAGCTTTGCTGGCGATAGTAGATCTCATATTTCCTTACCCCTACAAACTATAGATTTAGTTAATGATGATTCTATAGAGGCATTTGAAGGAAAAATTTTAACGATATTAGAAAAATTAGGAGTTTAACATGGATTCAAAAACATATCAACAAGAAGTGCAACGAACCGTTTCAAATAATTATTATGGAGAAAATGTAGATAATAATCTTTTACATGCTGCTATAGGTTTGGTAACAGAATCTGGTGAAATGATTGATGCAATCAAAAAAAGTTTATTTTATGGAAAACCTTTAGATATTGTTAATGTAAAAGAAGAACTAGGGGACATTGCTTGGTATTTAGCTTTAGCATGTGAAAGTTTAGGAACTGATCTCCCTACGGTGTTTCAAAAAAATATTGATAAACTAAAAGCTAGATATCCTAATAAGTTTTCACTAGAAGCAGCAGAAAATAGAGATTTAATTAAAGAACGTGAAATACTTGAAAGAGAAGATGTTCTATCTCAATTAGTTGCTGAAGCTCAAGAAAAAAATATGGGATATGATCTGTCAACACCTGAAGTTGCTGATATTGACTTTGAACCACATAAGTTTGGTAAATGTGGTAAATGTACAGAATGTAAATGCAAAATTAAAAAATTTTTAGAAAAACATAAAGAAACTTTGGATGATTTAGCTGAGCGATGATAAATTTTGCTTGCATTTATTTACATTTGCTATATAATCAAATATGTAAGTTTTTCAAGCAATAATAAAAGGTAATTTTATGTCAATGACTTTAGAGCAATATGTTTCTTTTATGGAAAGAAAGATAGCTGAATTTCAAATTAATTGGCTAGAAAATCATAAAGATGATCCTGAAGGTTATCCAAATGAATTCGACGATGTTTCTGATTGGGAAGAACAATTTGATATGTTTGATTAAAATTATCGCTACTGAGAACATTATGTCAGAAGCACAATATGAACCATCACATATAGCAAATTATCTGCTATGGAGAGCCAATAAGGAAGGGATAAAGGATATGTCCCCTCTTAAACTTATTAAGTTAATATATTTCTGTTATGCCTGGTTTTTAGTTACCTATGACAAGCCATTATTTGAGGAGAAAATAGTCGCCTGGAAACATGGTCCTGTTATTCCTTCCATTTATCATGAGTTTAAACGATTTGGTAGCAACCCAATCACCAGCTATTCAACATGCCTTGAAATTGACGATCGGAATGCCAAAACTTCCTATCCAGTGGTGGATCCAAAGGATAATGATACTTTTTTAGTTCTGGATGCTGTATGGGACAACTATAAAAACAGGACAGGATGGGAATTAAGAAATATAACCCACGAAAAGGACAGTGCTTGGAAATCTGCCTATCAGGGAAATAATGAACCGCTTGATGATGAGGAAATCAAAAAGCGGGCATCTAAAGCTATGGATGCTTATATAGCCAAATTACGCAGTGTAAAAATAGTTTGATTATGAAAACAATTATTGATTTTTATCATTTAAGAACTGATATTACAGAAGTTTCTAAAAATACGGCTTTGGCTTTAATTGATTTATTGCCTCAAGGAATTAAACAAACAGAGATTGTTCCAACCCCAAGAGGTGGATTTAGTTTTGATTGGACAGAAGCAGATAAGATTCTTTCGATTGATGTTGAAAATGCAGAAGTCTCTTGGTCATTTATCATTTGGGAAACCAATCACAAACAAAATGGGTTTTACATTTTTGATGGCACTTTAGATTCAGAATTAGAAAAAGTGTTAATTTCTGAATTTAGAGGTTGACTTTTTATTTATCTATGATATATTAAGGTTATCAAAACAAGAAAACTCTTCTATGTAAATTTAATTTTTCTTGTTAAAAAAGGAATAATTTTATGAAATTATATATGCTTAGAGAAGTTAAAAAAAGTTATTTGTTTAAAATTATTGCACAAACATTTTAGTGAAAATGGTGCTGTGGTAAATTATCCAGAAAATTATATAGCTATTAGTTGTTACAAAACATTTCAAGAAGCTCAAACTGCTTTTAAAAATTTGAATAAATATTGTGAACAGATTGGTCTTAAATCAGATGATGGAGAACTATCAAAAGAAAAAAAGAAAATAATGAGAAATTTTTACAACCCTAAAGAAACTGAACTTTTGTTTAGAAATTTCTTATGTTCACGAGCTGACTTGCCAGAATTACCAGCTCATGACTTTAATGGTGGTATAAACGATTTTATTTTGGCAACTAAAATCATGTAACATATTTTTAAAATCAATAAAAAGGTGTTGAATTATTTCAACACCTTTTTACAATATAAATTACCAACCACCAATCCATAAAAAGTAATCCTCATAAGAATATAGGATTTATATGAAATTATAAAAAAAATAATACCAATTTTTAATAAACTCAAATGGTTATAGATAGTATGAGGTATTAAATAATTTTTGACATGTTATGCAAAATACGTTATGGTTAACTTGTGAGCTAACCATATAATGTTTTATTACCATGTTGTTGCATTGAATTAATAGTTTTATTGTGGTAACAGTTGATACTAACTAAAAGATGATTCACTAGAAAGGAAATGTTAGGCAATGAATGATAAAAAACCTAAAAAATTAAAAGTAATCGAATTATCTCTTACTTGTGATGCTTGTCCTACTCAATGGGAAGGCAAAACAGATGATGGAGAATTTCTTTATATTAGATATAGATTTGGTAATTTAACAGTTGGTTTAGGTAAAACTATAGATGAAGCAGTTATGAATAAAATATTTGAAGTTCCATATGGAGAATCTTTAGATGGTTTACTTACTGCAACTAAAATGAAAAAATTAACAAAATCAATTATGGATTTTTATGTCTAATGATAAAAAAAATATGGATGATGTAGCGATAGAGATTCGTAATAAATCATGGGGGGGAAGTAGCTATATTCCTTCATGGGTTAAGGTGGAAAATGTAGGACTTGACCAATTTTTTACAAGACCTTCCGTTGCGAAGGCATGTTGGGAATCTTTCTGTAAGCATTTAAAAGAAGCTGGTGTAGACATTTTACATTATAATTTTATAGAGCCTTCTGCGGGCTTAGGAGCATTTTACGACCTTTTACCAGATAATAGACGTATAGGAGTTGACGTAGCTAATTTTCGTCCTGAATATATACAAAATGATTTTTTGTCATGGACACCAAAAAAGAATGGTTATCGCTATGCCTGCATAGGAAATCCGCCGTTTGGTCATAGAGCGTGGCTTGCATTGGCTTTTATGAACCATGCGTCTAAGTTTTCTGATTATGTTGGTTTTATTGTACCTATGGCGTTTCAAAGCAGAGGTAAAAGCAATGTACAAGATAGAGTAATTGGACTACAGCTTATCCATTCCTCTCTACTACCTCAGGATAGTTTTATTGATGCTAATGGCAATAGCTTGAAAGTAAATGCTTTGTGGCAAATATGGGGACCAATATCCGATACTAAAAAAACTATTCTTAAAAATTGTGATAATTATATTGATCTTTTTACTGTAGAAATGCATAAGGCAAGAATTTGTGGACAAAAACGCTTACATGAAGCAGATTTCTTTTTGCAACGTACTTTTTATAAAGAACCTCCATCGCTTGTTACCAGTTTTGAACAAGTAAAGTATGCATGTGGTTATGGAATAGTGATTAAAAAGGAAAAGCAAAAAGTTTTAGACATACTTAATAGTGCAGATTGGAAACATTACAGCAATCTTGCAAGTCATAATTGCAGACATATTAGTATGGGACATATCCGTGCAGTTTTAATAGATGCAGGACTTATAGATGTCTGACCCTTTAAAGCTATTCGCCAATGTTTTAGAGGAATTTGATAACCAATCAAAATGGAATGTTTTTCTTTATGTCTAATGATTTGAAATTATGTTATTTTTATAAAAAAGACTATAAATTATTACGTTCTTTATTTCCTGATTTAGCTGTTCAATATATAAATATAACAGATGAATATTACTACCAAACTTTTCTATCAGAACCAGATATTAATTATTTAAAATTATCTTTTCCTGAAATTGAGCTAGTTCATGAAGGAGGGAAATATGATATTACTTAGAATTTAATTATACTAATATAAAAGTTCTTCCTAAAAATATAGAAATTGATGATTTGTTGATTAGCAATACAGGTATTCATTATATTCATTCTTCTATAAAATTTAATAATCTTTATATTGATGATAATTGCTTATATCATATTCCTAAATGCGTAATTTATAACAGCTTTTCTAGTTATGGTATTAAAAATTACAAACAAGAAAGAGAAAAACTTGACACAATAGGTGAAGAGGCATATTATAAAGAAATTGATGAGATATGTGAGAAAATGTACGAAGAAAGTTATAACAAAATCTTCTCATTATAAAAATCAATTTTTTATTTTTTGCTAATAGTAAAAACTCCTGTGTTGATATTAGTTCCGCTTTCACGGAAAGAACCAATTGGTAAATCTTTCCAATTACCTCTAGGAAATTCCGCATCAAGCAAACCGTGATCATATTTAGCGGTGCAAGGAAGTATACTAACCAAAGTTCCACCACTTTTTAAAAATTTAAAAGCATGATTAATATGTTTCATGTATCCTTTTCCAGTAAATGGTGGATTCATAATGACATAATCGTAATCTGGGGTGGCAGGAACTTCTAAAAAGTTTCTTTTTAACACTTCATGTCCTTTGCTTTTAGCTATCTCTGCTCGTGTCTCATCGACTTCAAACCCAATTACGTTAGCTCCTTTTTTAACTATCTCATCAAGAAACCTTCCACATCCACAAGAAGGTTCAATCACCTTATCTCCTGGCTTTAGGTAGATTTGAGAAAGCACCCTTTCCACAACTTCTTTTGGTGTAGGGTAATACTGTAAATCCTTTGCTATAGCTGTTCCTGCACGTTTTTGAATAGGTTCATCTTCATCTACACAATCCGCCAGCACATTTCCATAATATTCAGTCAATGCTGAATTAATGTCATGTAAAGCGTCTGGCTCAAAATACAGATGAGCATTACCATTTTTGTAGCGTTTTAATGATATGCCACGGCTTTTTATGCAAGAAAAACTATTGTCAAAAAGGTTATTTATTTCTATATGATCAGGTCTAGGTTTATTTTGATAAACTGCCAAACAGTCTATAATTGCTTTTAGCTGATTGTATCCATGCCCATAAATACCATTTATATTATTGATAATAACCCGCTTAGGCAGTCCTTTAACGCCAATTCGTATTTTATCATGGGACTTGTAATAGGGATCGAGATCACAAAACACCTCTGCTAGGCTTCGCAAAATATTAGCACGAGGGTTTTCAACATAATCCCCAAAAGTTGCTCGTATTGTGTCAAGAGTAAATTCAGGTAATTCCCGAAGAGAACGCTCCCATTTTGCTTTGTCTTTTGGACTAAAAAGCAGGTCAAGACGCAAACCATTATATACATGAAGCCAAGCTGATGTAAGTAAGTTTATTTCCATATCATGGATATGCATTCCACCAGTTTTTAAGTCTTCTTTTCCATAAGTTCCACTTATAGTGCAAGCGGTCATGAGGTTAATGCCAGCTTGTTGAAATTTGGCAAGTTCTTCTGGCAATGCTGCTTTTTTCTGTTCATACTCTGAAACTATTGCTTTTAAGTTTTGACGTAATGAAATTTCATTCATAGCTTTATTTCCTATTTCGTTTTCGTAAAATCGTTGTATATTTTCTCATACAAGCGAAGAATTGATAGGGTTATCAAAATCAAGAAAGATCTCTAAAAACCAATTAAAAGAGGAATTTAGAGATCTATACTTTTACTTAAAACTTAATCTTATTTAGAGGTGTACATTTCAATTATATGTTTAATTTCAGTACCTAAATGATCAGAATGGCAAGTTCTTACAGAGTCTTGAATCATTTTTACAATCTCATCAACTGAATATTCAGAAGGTTTTTTAAGAAAAATCAAACATGATTCATTTGTTCCTTTTTTTATTTTGCTTTCATCAATGTTGTATAACGTACCTTCAGATCGTATAACTTTTTTAGGTGTTATATCTAATTCTTTTATAGGTGATTTTGTAGGCATATTAAACTCCATTAAATTATGTATTTTTAATAGTCAACTCAGAAAATATTTCTAAGTCAATAAGAACAGCTTACTCTAAATTTTTGTAAGTGTCAAATACTTTTTTTCTAATTAAGCAAAAATATTTTTTTATTCTTTGATAGTTGTTCACTTACTTTTGAACATATAACAATAGATATTCTATCAAATTCATTCTTGAAACCTTTACCTTACTTAGGTACGTCATCTTCTATCATGCCAGCAATTAATTGTTGATTACTCACTGATGGACAGGATTGGCTAAAACTTCTTGCACATCAAGCCCCCAAACATCCCATTTATCAGGCTTATTACGGGCAAAAAGCTCTATTTTTTCCTGTAATGGAAACATTCTTTCACTAGCTTCCCTAACGTCATTGGGCTTGGCACTATGTTCTTTTCTGGGAGAGCGTACCAACTGCTTTTCATTTCTAGTTCCTCTAGGGTTGGGAATTTTTCTACGTTTAAACACAAGGCAAAGCTCACAGTAAGACATGGTATATTTACCTGGATTGTGAACCATCTTAACCCAAATAAAAGCAACTGTTTTGTAAGTGAAGCCCCAAGCCTGCCCAAGTTCTATACCCTGTGCCAAATGTGGATTAGTTACCCACATAAATAACAAACAATCTTCTTTTGCTATTTCTAATAAAGTAATTTTCTTTAGTTCGCTTGATTTTAGTGTGGGATATTTGAAATTTGCAGAGCTAATGAAAATATTTCTTTTCCAGTCCATATCTTTGGCTTTTTTACTTGATTTATCAAACTGCATCTTTCCGCCATAATCCCAAGGGGGATCTGCGTAAATGATGTCATATTTCTTTGTTGGAAGATCAGGATACAAATCTGGAAGATCGCTTCGTTTAATTCTACGCTTCTGTTCGGCATCATATATCCTATACCCAGTGATTCTTTGATTTTCCTCTAATTCTATTATTTTATTTAATACCAATATTGTGGCGGAAGGAAAAGTAACCCGTTGCGTCTACATGTCTTGAGTTTATAATTAAAACTCTCATCAAGTTTATTCCCACGACTGTCAACCCAACTACAACCTTCGTAGCAGTATGCTTCTCCATTATCATAAGATTGATCACCCTCTATAGGTTCCAGTACTTCAGTATTAATTACATAAAATTTTTCTTCAGCTAAAACTGGACTATTCTTAAAATTATCTTTAATAAAATTTAAAAGTTCATTATAGCTTGGTAAAATACCATCAAAATCTTTTTTTAAGGAAAATTGCAATCCAAATTTCCTATAGTTGGATAATGTTTCACAATAATCTGTTAAGGAAAATTGCAAACTATGATTCTTAGCCATGTATAAGGCTCCAGGTAGATCGTAGTATTTGCGTTTATTTTTATTAAGTTTAGGTGCATTCAAGTTGAAACCTCTGCCAACAAAAAGGATTCCACCAACACTATCAAGTGCAGGAAGGGTAGTATCACTTCTAACATTAATTTTTCCACTTACACTAACAAGATTATCTGCTTCTAAAATGGAAGCATCCCCAATATCAAGAAACCCACCTATTGTAGTAAGCGAATTTGCATTTAGGTTGGAACCAACTCCAAGGTGAACATCTCCACTCACTTTAATAAGATTAGGCAAACTTATCTTTTCATAAATTATAAGATCGCCTGTAATTTCAGTAATTTTACTATAATCAGGTTTGTCATTTTTTTCTATTTCTAAATTGCCTTTGTGTATCATAAACTTTCTCTTATTTAATTAGCTAATATAATTATATTATCACAAACAAATCTATAAGTCAATAGTAAAATGGAATTATTATAAATAATTTTCAAGAATAGATTTGGCTTCTATAAACATTTCGTCTACTTTTTTTAATTCTTCTTTAGAAAATTTCCCCAATACCCAATCTACTACTGATCCATTATCTGGTCTTCCAATTCCTAATCTTATTCTTGTATAGGGGTTATCCCTTATAGCATTTATGCTTTTGACACCATTATGAGAACTTGAACCACCAAAGCTATTAATAATAGTACCTAAAGGAATAGTTATATCATCATGAATAACTATTAATCCATGAATATCTCCCACATAATCAATAAAATCTTTTAAAGTTTCACCAGAATTATTGATAAACCCTTTATTTTTTATTAGAGTAATCGTATCTGCATAGTTTTTTATATAATATTTTCTTTTCTTATCAGACTTCCATTTGCTATCATTTAAGTAATTTAAGAAATCTTGTCCAATATTGTGCCTTGTGTCATCATATTCTTTTCCATAATTGCCTAATCCAAAAAATAAAGTAAGCATATTATATTTTCTCCCATAGTTCAGTCCACCGCTCAAAAGCATCAAACTCTACCTGTTCTTTTTTCCATTCAATAGGAATAATTAAAGTATCCTTATGAATTAATAATTTTCCAAGAGCTTCCTTTGATATTTCTACACCCCTAGTATCCACTCCACCTTTAGGTAACTTTATATAATTGTTTCTTCCTATCTCATATAATACTTCTTTTTGTGTTTCTTTCTTAATATAATAGACTGCTCCTATTTTATCCCAAAGTATTTTTACTAACAATATATCATGTTCTGGTTCATACTTATTATAAAATTCTAAAGTTTTTTCTGAGTCTGTAGTCCATACTAGCTTAAATACACTATTTTTACCTGTAGACGTTTTAATAGAAATAGGATTATTATAAACTATTACATCAGTTTCTTTTTCAGTAATAGGGATTTCTGATACAATATTGTCTGAACCATAAAGAGAAATAAGTAAAGATACTAATATTCTTTCTCTTAATGAGCCAACTTCCATACCTACTTTTCCACCTCTTGAACATTCTAGTTCAGCGACATGAAAAAGTTTTGGTAACTTTTTTTGAATTTTATCAATAATCTCTTTATTTGTAAAGATATTTTCTATCATTTACGCTTCTTTACGCATTTTTTCTATAATTTTAGTAGTAGAAACATCACAAGTATCAAAATATACTATAGGACATTCAATAGAATCTAATAGTTTTTGCTCAATGATTTTTTTATTTTCGTACTCTCTACCCTTAAATGCAATATCTGGTAATAGTTTTTGAATAAGTTTCCTTGGATCCTTTTCATCAAATATCACTACCATATCTACATATTTTAACGAAGCTAACAACTCCGCTCTTGTATGTTCATCGTTAATAGGTCTATTAGTACCTTTTAAGTCTTTTATGGTTTTATCACTATTAATAGCCACTATTAAAAATTGACATTTCTCTTTGGCTTGTTTTAATAAACTTAAATGTCCTGCATGAAGCGTATCAAAACATCCATTGACAAATCCAATAGTTCTACCTAATTCTTTTTGTTCAATTAGCTTTTTAGTATCAATTTCTTTATAATTTATTGTTTTATTATAACAAGATAAAATTTCATCCAAGGTTACTGTACTGGTTCCTGACTTGCCAATACTAATACCTGCACATCTGCTAGCAAATTCTAGTGCATCTTGTAAATTTACTTTTAATCCTATAGCTATAGCCAATGAAGCTACTACCGTATCACCAGCACCTGATACGTCTACTGGATTCGTATTATAAGCAATTTCACTAATTACTCTATAGGATTTACTTAACTTTTGATAAAGTTGCATTCCATGTTCAGAAGCAGTAATTAATATATTAGGGAAATTATATTCTTTAGTAAAGTTTTCTATAGCTTTATTAAAGTTTGTAGGAGAAGTTATCATTGTTTTTGACAGATTACTTAGTTCTTTTACGTTAGGAGTAATCAAATCAAAGCCGTTAGCATAATCAGATACGTTTCCTTTAGTGTCTACAATCTTATATGCTTTGCATTTTAATTGTGCTAGAGCTAGTCTTATTTTAGGAGTCATAAAGCCTTTAGCATAGTCACTAGCAATAATAACATCTGCATCATTACAGGATTCTATTAAGTTTTTAATAATTTGTAATTCTGTATCCGAGTTTAAAATAGTTTTTTCTTCAGAATCATGTCTAAGTAAATGCTGATTACCAGACAAAAACCTAGTTTTAGTAGTAGTTATTGCATTTTTGTCAATAGTAATATATGCTTCTAAGTCATCCATTTTCTCTAATAGGGATAATATCTTTCTTCCATTAGTATCATCCCCTAGTATTGAAAATATAGTAACTTTAGCACCAAGACTGTGTAAATTAGCCACTACGTTTAATGCACCACCCAACATAAAATGTTCTTTATTATGTTTTAAAATAGGTACTGGTGCTTCAGGACTCATTCTTTCTACTGTTCCATAGCTAAAAACGTCAAGCATACTGTCGCCAACTACTACTATTTTTAAATCTTTTATCGTTTCAAATGGTATTTTCATTAATTTAACCTTAAGTTTATCTAAAATTAATTATAAATGTTATAAAAATTAAAGTCAATAAATAATGATAACAAATAATTAACTATTTAAAGTTTTTCATTATGACTGATTTCAATCTAAAAGGCACACTCTATAATAGTTTCAGAATAGGCGGAACATCTGGAATTGCCTTATACCAAGGTACATCATTGCCTACTTTAAGTTTAGGAACGGCTGGAGATTTATACTTTTATCATAATGGAGTTACTGGCAACATATATATTAACCAAGGAACTGCTTGGAATAACCCTGCTTTAAATGTTCCATCAAGTGGTGTTACTGCTGGAACATATGGTAATGGTAGTAACATTCCTCAATTTGTAGTCAATAGTCAAGGTTTATTAACTTTTGCTGGGAATATTCCATTTGCTGGCGGGGGCGGGGGTACTGGTACAGTAACCAATATTGTTGCGGGTACTGATTTAACTGGTGGCACTATTACCAATACGGGTACACTTAATCTAAGTACTACTGGTGTTACTGCTGGTACATATGGTAATTCTACTTCTTATCCTACTGTTACAGTTGATACCAAAGGAAGAATTACTAATATTGGTACTCAAACCGTTTCTTCTACTGGTGGGACAGGTACGATAACAAATATTGTTGCAGGTACTGGTTTAACAGGCGGAACTATTACCAATACTGGCACTTTAGCCATAGATAGAACTTTAGTAACCACTTATACTACACCTAGTGGTGGAACTTCTGGGATGATTCCCTTTACTTCTGATGCTAGCGGAAGCAATTTAACTTATAGTTATAGTAATAATGCTGCACCTTTTCCTTTAACTTTTAATGCTAGTAGTGGATTACTTTCCAATATTAATGGTATAGTCCAAGCAAATTTATTTGAAGTTTTAAATGGTGTTGGAAACTATGGTATAAAAATTTCAGGAAATAATATAATTGGTTCATGTAATTTAAATGCTAATAGCTTAGTTTTTACTGGAGCAGAGGATACTGGGGATAATTGCAGTGTTGTAACCTCACAAAATTTTAATATTGGTCCTATTATTATTGGTTCTGGCTATCCAACTTTAGGAAACGCCGCAGGAAAAATGACACTTAGTGGTATGAGTGGTTTTGTTATTGGAGGTACTGACAACTATGAACACACCTATTTTAAAAATGGCAATGGTCAATCAGTATTAGATTTACATGGAATTTTAGTTCAGTCAGGAACAAATTATAACGGAACTGATGGAGTACAAGTTAGTATTACACCAGGTAATGGTACATTAGCTCCTAATATTGGCGTTAGTGGTGCAATATCTAGTAATTCTACTGCTGGAACAAGCTCAACTACCAATAGCGACTTGACTGTAAGTGCTTTAGGTACTGGTTCTGTGTCCATAGCCAATTTAAAAGTACAAGGTCAACCATTTGGCACTACTGCCTTTGGAGCTGGTACTTTTGCTATTGGAACTAACTTTATAGTACTTAACGCATTTGGACAAGTAATTAATATAATTTAATCATAAATCGCTGATTTTTATTACTTTTATATTAGCTTTTTGAAGCATATCCAAGCCGGAGGTATCTCTATAATCTTGTTCATAGAATACTGTGATAATACCACTAGCAATAATAAGTTTTGCACAATCTTCACAAGGACTATGAGTAATTATCATTTCTGAATCTTTACAGCTTTCATGACTTTTAGCTACTTTTAAAATAGCATTGGCTTCAGCATGGATAACTTCTTTTTTTGTTTTTAATGAACCATCTAGTAAAGTGTCTTCACAGTTATTATCAAAACTTGGAAAAGTTCCATTCCAGCTAAAACTTATAATATTATTATTTTTTACTATAACACTACCAACTTTTAATCGTTTGGCATGAGACATTTTAGCTGATTCTTTAGCTATATTAAGATATAGGTTAATAAATTTTTTCAATTTATCTATAGGATAATGTAATAGCATCAGACTTGCTTGAAATGTGATTTTAGGTTTTCTTTAACTTTTATAGCACTTTTTGTTAGTTTATTGTCTTCTTCTAAAGCATATTGTTTCCATAAGAAAAGAAGATCAGCTTTTAATTCTTCTAATAAATCTTTTTCTTTTTTAGCGTAAACATAAACATTTAAAGAATAATATTGACAAACATAAAAAGTAGATTCTTCATCAAACACTATATCAAAAGTAATGTCTTGCATTGGTTTTAGTAAAATATCACTACAATTATGATAAATTATTTTATCTTTTTCTAAAACTATCATAGTACGAACAAAGCCAAGGCTATTAAAATTAAACAAATTATATCTATCATATTTTCTGCATCCTATATAATTCTTCTCGAATCTCAAATTGAGTTTTAGAATTTTCTAATGTTCTTAGTAATTCATAACCAAGACCAACCAAATCAAAACTTTCAAATTTTTCTTCAGTATTTTTAAAAATCAATTCATTTACACGATAAGATTTTTTATGTTCTTCTATTTTTATCGTAATTTCATGGTTAGGATTTTCTGATGCCAACGTAAAACTATGTATTTTAATTTTTGTCATATCGTCTCCAATCATCAGCTATTATAGTAATAAGAAGCAAAATACCAAGACTACAAATTGTTATAAATGCAAAGTATCCTAAAATAGTTCCTACTATAGGAAAATTATTTCCTAAAACAAAAATAATTGCAATAGCAATTAATATGCTTACCACTATTGCTAAACTTTTAAAAAAATATTTATCGTAAATCATAGTAACATCTCATAATTATTGTTCAAAAATTTCTTCTAATGAAGGTTCATCCCTAAACTTTAATACCATTGACGAAATATCTTTTTTATCATCTGCTATCTTTATAAAAGATTCAATAAAGTTATTATCTCTAGTGGATGCTACTATTCTTACATTATTTGTTTTAGCATAGGTAAAAATATTCTCCCACATAGTAAATGAATCAAAATGAAAATTATAATCTATTTCATCAATGATCATTATGCCATTACGGATTTCAGAAACCAAAGATATATCTTCATCTAACATAATAGCATTTGTCAATGGATATAAACTATTAAAGTTTTTTGATACATTAAGAACAAAGTCTTTATGGATTTGTGCTTTAATGGTTATATGTGCTAATAACTGGGTTTTAAGTTCTTCATTCCCAATTACTAACGTAACCAAAGGCAAATCAAATATATTAAATTTAGTTGAATATCCTTTAATGGTTTTATAATTTACGTTATCAAAGTTTATTTTCATGGTTAAAATCTATGGTTTGTTATTTTTTCTATCTAATATCTTCTTTTATTTCTAGCAAATCTTTAGAGTCTAGCTTTTTCTTAAATTTATTAGGAATTATATTTAAACTATCTTCATAAATTTCAAAAAGATAATTGATCTCTTGCATTAAATCTTTTACTTTTTTAAAAGTTCTTCTTAGATTAATGTTCAATTTCATGTTTAGCAAATTTCAATAATTAATTCTAACAGAAAATATTATTAGTGTCAATGTTTAATGGAGCTGGTTTTTCAAAAGGGATTTTTGAATTATTAATTTGTTCAATTATTTCATTTACTGTAGTTTTAGTGTATATTTTGTTACCATTTACTAACTCTACTACTGTTTCAGCTTTTGCATTATTGAATTTACGTTGTGTTTCCATGAAAGAAGATATCTGATAGATCGTAGTGTAAAAATCTTTTCCAAAATTATCGCTATCAATTAACACGTTTAATTTTATAATCATTATTTCTCTCCATAAAGTAAAAAATCAACTGCTTTGTTTGCAGTATCTATTAATTTTAAAAATTGTTCTTGATATTCTGTTAAATCCATGTCTTTTGAATATTTAACTTCTCTACGACTTACTAATCCATATATCCAAGATTCTAAATAACTTTTTAAATATAAATCAATTCTTTCTTGTAAATCTTTATCATAAATCTTAAAATATTGCAATAAAATTCTAGCACCTAATGTAGCTACTATTTCTTCTTCCGCATAATAAAATTTATTCTTATCAAATATATTTGGTCTATTTAGATTTTCTTCACACCCTGACCAATGTGTCATCTCATGAAATAACCCATAATAATATAATTTTTGCTTGTCGATGTCATTGCCAAGAAATAAAGAAGGATCAGGCACATATATTTCACAATCCCAACGATGTGGGATACAAATAAATGGATAATATTTAAAACTATAAGTAGTATAAAATCTATGACTATATTCGTGGTTTATCTTTACCTTTGTAGATTTTATAAATTCTTCTATTTCAGGTATAGCAAAATCTGGTGTTTTGTAAATATTTCTTTTTCCAATCAATATTCTTTTTATAGGATTCAGGGGAGCAAGATTAAAATCTACAAACCATTCAGACGGTGGATTATCTGTCTTAGCTAAAAACATTTTAAATAGCTCCACGGAACATATAAGTATAAGTTCCAACATTGGTAGTAAATTCTATTTGGAATATCCCCTCATAACTTATTTTGATTTCTGTCTTATGTTTTAATCCTAATTTAAGAACACCAATAATAGCTTGTAATGGCCATGTATGGTTAGCAGTTATTCTTCCTTCTACATTATCTGAAAATACAAAATTTGCTTTATGATTAGCAGAGTTTTCTTCACCTATAATAAACTTTAATTTATTATTATCTGTTTTTACTGAAAATTTCTTTTCTTGTCCAGCATAGATGCTTGCCATTTGTGCTAAATCATTTACTTTTTTAACTTCTGGATTTTTTATAATAATACGCCAATCTAAATCCGTCTTAGCATTAACTTGTTTGGCGTTAATAGCATGTTCTGCTACTAACCTGAATTGAGCTTTGCCAAAATTATCATTTTCAAATACTATTTCCTCTGGTACGTCTTCATTGTTTTTTGAAATAGTTTTAATAAAAATATTAGCAGAAGGTTCTTTGAATGATTCAACATTTAAAAGTCCTGCTAGCATTGCTATATTAGATATTCCAAAAGTTCCCTTAAACTTTTTAATGTTTTTAGTAAGTTCTCCTTTGAAAACTACGTCACCAATAACATCATCTGCTAAAAGTCTTGATTGTACTAAGACAGTTTTTTCTGTACATGTTAATTTTGCCATCTCAAAAGGTAAAACGCTAATGGCTTTTACTATATCATTTAATTGTTCGTACATATTTAACCTTTTTTATTGATTATAGTTCGTAATTACGAACAAGTCAAATTAAATTTTTATTCATAACCAAGTTCTAGTAATCCATATTGTAGCATTTCTTTTGCTATTTTGACTGCTTTGTATTGGCTTTTATTCTCAACTTCTACGGAAATTTTTGAATCAATATGAGTTATGCGAATTCTTCTTGCGGGGCTGCCTGCAACCTGTCCTATTGCTTTGGGTGTAATATCTTCAATTTTTATATCTTCATCTTTGATCATCAAGAATTTAACTTTATAAAATCTACAGATTCAGAATAGTAACCATTACTTGTACCATGCCATCTAATGGTTACTGATCCTTTAATAGTAGAAAGTTTATAAAAAGTCCATGTGTGGTGTTCATCTTGAACAGTGTTATCTTCATTACTAACTTCTTCTGCAATCAATAAAGGATTTCCTATTAAATCTTTTAAATCTCCATCTATGCTTTCTATAGAAACAGATTCACAACAATTTTGATCATGATATAATTTATATTTCTCACCATTATCTAAGGTAATCAATATTTCATCATAATTGTTATTTTCTATTTTTGATATTATCTTACCTTTTAAAATACTAAAATCAGTCATATATATTCCTTGTCATAAAAAATAATGGAGTAATCGCAAATAAAAAACATAAAGCAGTAAAAAGTGAATCTGTCTTATATAAAGGATCTGTAAATAAAATAGTAACAAAACACATTACCAATCCTATTACTCTTAAACTAAACAATAACCATTCATTCTTACATATTACATATGTGGCATAAAATATAATCCACCAAATTATTAAATAGTGCATTTCGTTCATAATTCATTGCCTTGAGTGTTAACTGTAAAACTTATTACTTCTAGCTCATCTTGGTTAAAAGAATGATAGGGTTTATTGTAATATGATAAAGACTCACTAATGGGTGAAGTTTTTGCTTGTTGGGCAATCTCTTGACTATCTACCACCCAAACATAATTACTATTGAATGCACCTGCTGATAACGTGAAAGCGTAAAATAGATTATTGCCACTAATATCAGAAGTAATTGTTTTTTCAACCCTAAGAACTTCGTTAGAATTTTTATGGCGAAGACCGTAAAATATGTTTTGAGACATAGATTTTTCCTTTTTTATGAATATATCATATAATAGCATTGCTGTCAATATATGATGTTAGTACTATTTTTGACTTACAAATTTCTTAATAACCTCTCATTTCATAAAAATTATTTTCCATCTCACGAAGATTAGTATGGTACTCTAGCATCGCTTCATAAGAAATAAACATATAATCTTGTGTAATTGGAATATAAATAACTTCATCTAAATCGTAAATAAAGTTTTTAATAAATTCTTCACTATTAATTAATCTTAGGTAATTATATTCATCTTTGTTTATTAAGTATCCAATTTCATTTTTGAATGAAATAGTGCTTAAACCAAATTCTACATCTGAAATAACTAAATATTTTTCTTTAAGTTCTTGTGGATATTTTTCTACTTCATTAATAATTGAATAAAAGCCATCTCCATAAAGAGATTGTAAATAGTTACATAAAGTTAAATCTAAAACCTCTTGAATCTTCATCTTTTTTTACCTTCTTCTCTTTCTTGCTTCCAATATTCTATAATAAAAAAAGGAACAATAAATATTGGCAAGAAAATAATTGTTACAGCGATAAACGGAATATATGGAAATAAAAGGTTTCCTAAATAATTAATAAAATTAGGAAACGGAAAAAATAAAATTATCAAAGTTGGAGTTACATAAAAGATTAGTATTGTCAATAAGAAGTCAATAGTATTTTTTATAGTGTATTCGCCTTTTAACATAATAGCATATAATAAAACTATAAATGCTATTATATCACCTACCCAGATTAAGTCATAACTATTATTCATTCAATTCTTCCATCTGATTTAAGAGGTAAATATAATTTTTCATCTAAATCAAAAATTTCTAAATACTCTTTTCTATTAGTTACCAATAAGAAATAGTTTAAATCTTTTTTATCTATTAATATATTAGAATATAACTTGGCTTTAATAAAATCTATTCCAATTTCTCTATTTTTGTTCATGCCAGTCACTAATATCTTATTTTTAAAAACTTCTGGGTACTCCTCTTTTTCATGATAATTAATTTTAATATAAAAATCATAGTCAAAATACATAAGTTCGTTTAATAACCTAGCTATTCTAGTGTGTTCTGATAATATAGGAGAATATGTCATTTAATATAACCTAATTCTTTTAATGGTTTATATAATTTTTCATCTAAGTCATAGCATTTGTGATATGAGGTTTCTTTGTTACATAGCAAAAAATAATTTAAGTCTTCTTTGTTAATTAATCCACTATAATAATCTTTATCAGGAAAAGACAAGTTCACGTCTATAATTACATCATTTTTCATTCCAGTTATTAATACCTTATTTAAAAAAATTGAAGGATAATTGGTTTTTGTTTTTATAGTATATAATCCATTATATTCGTAATTTCCAAAGTACATGTCACTTTTTACATAATTTATATTAATAATTTCATCATAGAAATTATAGTCATAATGCCTAACTAAAGACATAATTTCACTTATTTTTAGCGAAACTTCCGTCATTTTACCAATCCCCTGCTTTTTAATAACTTATATAAGCATTCATCTAAATCGTAAAGAAGATCGTAATCTTTTTCAGGAACCGTAAGAAGAAAATAGTTTAAATCGTTCTTATCAAATATCAAACCACCGTAATGAAAAAAATTACTGGTTTCTATATCATGAATGGGATGTTTGCATTTTGTAACTAATATTTTATTTTTGAGATGTTCTGGGTAGCAACTAGATATATTATTGTTGAGATTAGAATAAAAAGAAAAGTCAAAAGCACGAACAAACTCAAACACATCTGCCCTAGCTTCATAATCATTAATAATAGTTTTTATAACCATATTTGCCAACTTTATAGATTAAGCATTTTTTTACTCAGCATTTCTAAAACATATCCCTCATAAACACATTTTTCTAAATCATAAGCAATTCTATAAAATTCTTTTGGAACTGTCAAGTTAAAATAATTTTTATCTTTTACATCTATTAGGCAATATCTTATTTCATTAGTAATTTCGTAACAATCTTTGCATTTTATATCTAAACTTTTTTCTATTCCATCATAATAATTATCGTAAGCGACTATTAACACTTTATTTCTTAGAAAACTTGGATATGTTTCAATATTGATGACGTAATATTGAAAATGTTTATTTTTAGGGTCAACATGATTATAAAAACTATGAATATAATAAGAATATCCATCGTTTTTCAAATTTTCTACTATCATATAATATCAATCCCATTTTACGATCTTTTTAAACCGTTCTGGTTGAAAACTTAGCATATATTCATCTAAGTCAAAAACATTTTGATAGCCTTCTTTTTTAGTAATAAGTTTAAAATAATTTACGTCTTCGCTGTTTATTAATACATCAGAATCACTAAACCAACTAATCCATTCTCTATCATTATCTCCTATAAAAAATGATTCGTTTTTATTAGTATCTGTGACTATAGCCTTTCCTTTATATTTTGATTTTAACTGAATCGGTCTATCAATGACATCATAATAAAATAACTCATATTTAATAGCTAAAAATAAAAAGTCTTCAAAATCACTCATAATGAATCACATCTTCAAAAAAATTTATTCTATCTTACATTAATTACATAAATTTGTCAATAGTCGAATCCAGCAATACAACCATTACATGTTAAAGGATGGTAAAGATACATATCTAATTCATAAAGACAACAATAGTTAATTCCTATTAGTTTTATATAATCTATATCATAATCATTAATCAAGTGCATATATCCTTTGTTACTACCATACATATTATGAACTATAGATGATAATCCTAAATCTTTTTCTTCTACATCTGTAATCAGCACTTTATGACGATATTTAAATGGGTAATGAACGCTTGCTATGCCATAAGTAGCGTCTTGTAAGCTATTAATAAAATTAAAATCTCGATCTGCATGAAGAAACTGACTAATATGATGAGGGAGATATTGCATAGTTACTAACATATATTACCTTTCAATTTTATCAAGTAAATCATTTTTCCAAAGATAATTATATATAAGTTCATCTAAATTAAAAAACTTTAATTTCTCATTAGGAAACATCAATTTAACATAATTAACGTCTTCTTCAGAAATTAAATGACTAAACCCATCATCATCATCCAAATTTTGATTGCTAACATAATATGAGGTTATCCCAATATCTTTAATGTTAATGCCAGTAACCAACCATTTTTTACGAAGTCTTGAAGGATATTTTATATGAATGAATTTTTCTACCGTATCTAATATATCATAATAGAGCTCATTATCATAATGTGAAAGAAAAAACATGACTTCGTTAGGAATTGCTTTAGGTGATTTCAGATACATTGCTTAATCTTTTCATATAATTCTTCATCTAAATCAACAATTTCATGGTAATTATTTTCTATTAATTTAAAGTAATTTATATCTTCTTTGTTTATAAGGATAGTTTTCCTCTTACTATCATTGTATTCATAAATTTTCCGATGTTCAATTCCATAGAAACTATCACGAGGTACTCCTTCTATAAGTACCATGCCTTTAAGTTCATTTGGATATAATTCTAACATTTTTTTAAAATTTTTTTCTCTAAGGAATATTTGAATCTCTAACATGAAATTATTATAATGATCATATAAAAACCAATATATCAAATTATTTAACTTTAAGTCAATATTAGTGTTAGCATGAAGTATCATCATAATTATTTCTTTACTTTTGCATATTTTCTAAAATATTATAAAGTTCTTCATCTAAATCATATATGTTATAGTAATCGCTTTTGTCTAATATTATTTTAAGATAATTTATATCTTTTTTATCAATAAGCATTGCTATTTTTCTATCGTCTAATGTCTTATATTTTTTATAAATAGTAATCCCATAATCTTTATCAAATACGCCATCTATTAAACCTTTTCCAATAAGTTCACTGGGATAATCTGCCATAGAAAGTTCAGTAAATTCATTATTGTAGTTATTTTTCAAAAATCTAATTAAATTTAGACTAGGAATAGTAGTCATTGCAAATTTCTCAATTACATTAAACATTTTATTATTATCTCCATTACATTATTGGTGGTGCGTAATGATAATCAATTTTACTTAAATCATAGATAATAAATTTACTTGCAGTCATTAGTTTTATGTAAATAATGTTTTCTTCAGTGCATAAACCGCCTTTATTTGGAATATAGTTTGTTACCACATCTCCTAAATCAATATTTAACTCACTTATAAAAAACATATTTCTAGCATATTCTGGCAATTCGTGTTTTCCAGGAAAAACGGCTGCGTCTAATATATTTTTATATAAATTATAATCATATTTTACAATAGATTCAATAAAATGAAAATTTGACATAAAAGTTTTTACCTTACACAACCATAAAATTTTAAAGGTTTATATAAATGTTCATCTAAATCATAAAAGCGTTCGCTTTTGTAAGTAGTAAGCAAAAAATAGTTTAAATCGTTCTTTTCTACCAATAAAAATTCTCTTATTGGATTACCTAAAAATAATAAAAATTTTTCTTTAAAAATTGTTGAATAATTAAATTCTTTAGTAAAATTTAGATGCCTATCTTTATAAAATTCTATACAGTTTAAATAAAATTCTCCGTTATCATAATAATAAAAAAATCTACTTATAAGAAAAAAAGTAGTTCTGTTCTTTATATAATCAGTCTCCACGCAAACATCCTTTCAACTTCAAAGGTTTGTACAATTCTTCATCTAAGTCATGATAACTGTGATAAAATTCTTTAGGTGTTGTTAATAGGAAATAGTTTAATTCTTTTTTATCTATTAAGGGATAATTATTTTCAAACCATGACAAAGGTTTTAAAAAGTCGATAAAAACTTTACCTCTCAATTCTTTTGGGTTAAGGCACATTATATTCCATTTCTGATAAATTATTAATTCTATAAACATAACCATAAAATATTTCATCATAATCAAATAAAAAATCCATTAAATAATAGTTTATTTTTTTCATTATTCTATCTCTTCAGCTTCGTACCATTCTGCAAAATCATCAATAAAACCACTCACCTCTACAATAACAAATGGTTCGTTTCTATATATAGCTGCTGCAAAACGATGGTTTCCGTCAAGTAGGTACGCTCCTTCTAAACTAAAATCTAATTCAAGAGGTTCGTTTGATGGGTGAACTACAAGATATGCTATTCTCTTTATATGATCTTCTAAACTCCAAAAACTATTTTTATCTGAATCCGTAGCGTAAGAATCTATAAAATCTTTTTTAGCGATAGCAAGTTTAATATCTTTTTTCTTTATAATGCCACCGCATTCCCATACGTCATCGTTAAAGCAACTATGAACACAATCTTCTAATTTTTTAGTTTTTACTTTATATAACATTTTATTATTTTCCTTAAGATTTTATTAAAGTCAAGCCACTACTACATATTTCTTTAAAGGCTTATAAAGTTCTTCATCTAAATCGTAAATTCCAGCATATTTGTATTCTTTTTTATCATGTGTAAGTCTATAATAATTAAAATTTTCTTGGGTAATAATTTTTCCTATTAATCCATCATAAGATTTACATGTTTTAAAAACCAAGTCATCATCAATATTCAAATGAAATGCTAAAAATTTTTTTCTTAACTCTTTTGGATAAATTGGTTTTATTTTTTTATCAATAAACAAATCATTATAAAAATTATAATAACATTCTTTTAGCATCATTGATACATCTTTATATAACGAAACATTCTCAATTCTTGTAATCGCCATGTCATTTAACCCTTCTTAAATTCTTCTTAAATTCCTTATATGGTTTATAAAGTTCTTCATCTAAAATTATAAAGTCTTTATTAAAATATTTTTTATCATTGATTGTAGTAAGTTTATAGTAAAGATAATCACTAATATTCATTAAAGAAAAATTAGGCTGACGCATTATTCCATTACAATAATCTATAACAAGAACTTTTTTTCTTAAATATCTTGGATATTTTATATATTTTTGATAAAATAAACCAATAATGTCGTAGGATGGTCTGATAGCTTTATAAAATTGAGGATATTTTATTTTAATAAACTCTGCTATCCTAATTTGTTCACAATTAAGCTCAAACCAATAAAAATTTATATCACTAAGTTTCTTTTTCATATCTTATAATAGCACAAGATAATTAGATGTCAAGGATGAAAGAATTTCATCTATATCATGAATTTCATAGTAATCATTCTTATTAGTTGTTAATAGGAAATAGTTTAATTCTTTTTTATCTATTATGGAATAATTACGATAACATACGTTATTATAAATTTTTTCTAATTCAACATAACAAGGCATTTTCAAATCAACTATTAAAATTTTTCCTAATAATTCTTTTGGAAATTCTTTTATAAAATTTTCAACGTCTTTAGTTAAGTAATATGGTAGCATATCAAAATCATAAACATCTCGTAGAAAAAACATAATATTAGGGGGGAAATGCCTGATTAACATTCGTTTTCCTATTTAATTTTATCATAAACTTCTTTATCAAGATCATAAATCCCATAATAATCTTTTTCATTTATGCATAACTTAAAATAATTAATATCCTCTTTAGGGATTAAAAAAGCATCTCTAAATAGTTTTTTACTTTTTGGAATATTATCAAAATAAACATTTCCTTTGAGACCATGTACTAGAGCTTTACCTTTAAGTTCATTGGGATATTGTTCTATGAGATTAATTTTTGGAGTATTATTTTCATAAGCCAGCAAACTATAATATTCTGAATAGTTATCAAAGAGAAAAAATAAAATTGGAGATTCATAATCACGATATATCATAATTTTATAACTTCCTATAAAGTCTAATTAGACAATAATCCAACATCATTTACTATTTTATATAAACATTCATCTAAATTGTACATATTACCATATTTTTCCCTTGGTATTATTAATTGAAAATATGGTGCATCTTTACTGTCAATTAAAAAGCAATCATGTTTATGATATTTTCCAAATAGTTCTATATCATAAACATGTCGCCAATCTAAATTAGTTCTAGTTATTAAAGTCTTTCCACGAAACTTTTCTGGATAATAAATGTTTTTTCTTAAACAAATAACTTGAAAATTAAAATAATTATGTGCTTTATATAAGTAATCTCTTACTTCATTTGGGATTGCTCTATATAACTTATCACTCAAATAAAGAAACTCTTCTGCGGAATATTCTTGAGTAATATCTTTTTTAATTTCCATATAAATGTTCTAAAAATTTATTTAATCCAATAGTTTTTTCTTGAATTTGTGGAGCATTACCATAAATGGAAATACTTGGTTTATTTTTTAATATATCAGTCACTACTTTTTTAATATCATCTAAGGTTATTTCATCAATAATTCTTAATGTTTCATTTATATCAAAAATTTTACCATAGTTCTGAAGACTTGTCAAGTTGCTTAGACCTTGGCTATTAATACTTTCTAAGTGAGTGGCAGTTGATGTTTTAATTACGTTTTTAGATTTTTGCAAATCTTGTTCTGTTAAATTATCTTTAAACGTATTTAAAACCAATGCAGTTGCTTCTAAAAATTCTTCAACCTTAGTATTATCAGTACCTCCTGTAATACCAAATAAACCAGTATTTGTAAAAAATTCTACAAAACTGCTAACGCTATAAACCAATCCACGTTTTTCTCGTATTTCACTAAATAGTTTACTTGTCATGCCAGAACTCATGATAGTATCAAATAATTGTAAAATTTTTCTTTCTTTAAGAGTTAGTTGATTATGCCCTTTTAAAGGAAAAGCAATAGCAACACTTACTTGGTTATCTTCTTCTTTGTGTATTAATACCTCTCCAGACTTAAATTCAGGTGAAGATAATACTTTATGTTTAAATTTATCTTTGGTATGAAAATACTTTTTAGCTAATTCTACTACATCTTTGTGTTTAACATTTCCAGAAACACTCAAGATCATATTTTTAGTATGATAATGTTTTCTATAGTATTTTTTTAAGTCTTCTGATTTATATGCAAGTATTTGATTTTCAAATCCAAGAATAGGAGTTGATAGCCTATCATTAGGATAACAAGCAGATGATAATCCTTCGTATAGCATATCATTTTGGTTATCTTGGCTTCTTTTAATTTCTTGAACTACAACGTGTGATTCTTTATCCATTTCTTCTTGCGGAAAGATACTATTTAAAACTTGGTCACTTAAAACATCAATAGCTAGCTCTAAATGGTTTTTTAAACCTTTAATATAATAAACGGTTTGCTCATTGGAGGTATAAGCATTAGTATATGCTCCCACAGAATCCACCGCTTCATTTAATTCTTTACATGTTCTTTTAGTTGTACCTTTAAACAATAAATGTTCTAAGTAATGGCTTAGACCAATTTCACTATCTAATTCGTTTCTATTTCCGACTTTTATACCAACTGAAACAAAAACGGTTTCAACATTTTTATTAGGTTCAGTTACTATTGTTAAACCATTTCTTAATTTCGTTATTTTAGTCATTATTATTCTTTCTCTTTTTTAATTGTTCTTTTTTAATTCTTACCATTAAATCTTGGCATTCTTCCATTTCTTTTTGTCTTAATCGACTACCTTCATCCACATTAATGAGACAACAAACAACAATAACTAGTATTTAATAAATGCTATATTATTCTTTCTTTTGATTGCTTATAAAAAATCTTTTCCAAGCAAAACTGGTTTTTCATTAGCAAAATCTTTTTCTTTTTTTATTTGTTCCTCTTTCATTATTTTTACTTTTTCATAAAACGATAATGCTTCATCCAAAGTTGAAAAAGGTTTGCCTACATTAACACCAACCCATTAATTGATTATAAACATTTTTTGTTTGTAAAGTTCAAAACCCATATTCTTTATTAGGAACTGCATAAACTTTGCCAATTTCCATATCTGGGTAATTATCTTTTATTTCTGTTGTCATAATTTTTTTCTTGTTGTTATTGATAATAATTAAGTCTTGGTGTGGCATGGGATTATTCCTCAACTATTTTTACATGACGGATTTTACCATCTTTAATTGCAGCACGCACATTAGCAGCCTCATCTATTGAGAGTCCCACAGCCTTTAAATCTTTATATATATCCAAATATATTGTTGAAATTTGTTCTTTCTTTGAAATCATCATGTCTTCTTGATTTTTATAGTCATGCAAAAGTTTAAGTTCTATATCACACAAGGTTTTATATAATTTTTCATATAAACTTTCTCTAGTAATATTCATATCCTTTAATTGCTCTGGGCTACAAAAAATATAGTCATTGCTCGCATGAAATAACTTTTCTAAATCATCTCTAAGAATAGCAACAAGATAATCCTCTTCTCTTTCCGCTGCATTACCCTCATTAAACGATGGCGTAGGAAACGCACCAAGCGATGGTGTTATTTTGTCTTTCATAAAATTATCCTTTCAAATTTTTCAATTCTTTCACCTAGCCATCTAATAACAGGAACTGCCATTGAATTTCCTAATGCAGTGTATCTTGGAGAATCTCCTGTTTTGTCATCTATTTTTGTGTAATCTTTAGGGAATCCTTGTAATTTTTCGCACTCTATAGGAGTTAGTCTTCTTACTTGATCAAAACAAACAGCATGTCTATCAGCACTTGTTAAGGTTGGTGATTGTTGTTCTTTAATTCCTAAACCGTTTCCACCATGATGATCTTGTCTTCCAATAATATTACTTTGTATTCCATAACAAGGAATAAAGTTTGCAGTTTCTGGATCCATATTGCCGCCACCAGCACCTCTAGCAGTCAAACATTTCATAATAGCATAATTACCGTTTGCTATTTGATCGGAGTCAATGCCACGGCTTCCAAAGCCTGTCGTAAGGGTTCCGGCAATGTCTTTCCTCTTTTCTTTGATCTTCTTAATATTCCCTCGCAGGCTTTCTGACTCAAACAATATGCTTGCAGGTGCTCTCCAGTCTCCAAGATATCCGACAACAAAGACCCTTCTTCTTCTTTGTGGGACTCCCCAATTTTGAGAGTCAAGAATTCTGTAGGCGATCCCATACCCGCATTCTGATAATGCGGAAAGGAAACAGTTGAAGGCGTGTAATTCTTCTGAGTCGTACTCTTCTTCAGTAACCATTTCTTGTCCTTCGCACTCCAAATCCAATGGTTCTGGCGGCGGACATGGATTGGGAGCGTTATGGGATGTAGAGGACAAGACTCCAGGTACGTTTTCCCAGATGATCCATTTAGGATTAGTTCTTTTAACCAGCTTGATAAACTCAAGGGAGAGGTTTCCTCTCTCATCATCAAGTCCTTTGCGAAGCCCTGCAATAGAGAATGATTGGCAATTGTGAACTGTAATTCCGTCTGCGACATAACTGTTATCCTCTTCTACTTCAATATTGAATACTTGCTTGATGCCAGATCCGCCAACAACGGATCTGACAAGTCCATAGCAGTGGTTGTCTGAGAAGAACGAGCTTCGAGATGCGTTGTAGAAAGAAATTCTAATTTGTGCCCGCTCCTTTACCTGCCTGCCCTCAATGAAACATATCCTTTTAGGATTGCTAACCTGAACGGAGGTAGTCTTGCCAAGCGTTTTACCCAATATTTGAACACTGATCGCCAAGTTTTTGCTTGTCGTTGTTACAGCGAATCCATTGTCTGTTTGATGCCCATCACCTGAGATGTATCCAGCAAGTAATTGTTCTCTAAACCCTTTACACATCCCAAAGCACCAAGAAGGGATGATCTTTTGAGAATCTCCTTGCCCAAAGTTTTGTCTAAGCCATTGAGCAAAAGCCCTAGAAGCGATTTGGAATCGAGCGGTTGTTCTTTCTTCTGATTGCGAGAAACTAAACCCTGCTTCTGTTAATCGAATCTTCATTTCTTCCGCTTCTAGCTTTGAGGAACAAATAATTGCGTAACCTCTTCTTTCGTTGATATGAGTCCAACCATCTGCTAGCCATCTACCAACAACCCAAAAGAATGGATCAGAGAATTTTGCAGGTTCCTTTTCATTACCCTGTAGCGAGACTGGAGGAGGGAAGCACTCAGGGAATACCGATGGTGTTGCCCAGAATTTTTTCTTCATTTCAGAAGCTGGAACCCAAGAGGGCTCTGAGATAACTCTTTTACAATTTCTTATGGAGCTATTCCACTCCTTGTCTTGGCTTCTGGAGTAAAAAGGATGATCCTCTGTTGTTTCAAGCCCCCAATGCCCCTGCCCTTTGAGGATCACTGTCTGAGCGAATTTCGCACCCGTTGCCAAAACTTTTCTCCACCTTCCTTTGTGCGTTAGAACCAAATCCCCAACTTTGACTTCGCTAATAGGTGTTAGCCCCAAAGAGGTTAAAACGGTAACTTCTTTGGGAAAGCAGGGCGTTCCACCAATGAGAAGGTCAATTTTTCCATATTCATCACCTTTAATAGTTGAAAAATCTCCATGTAATGGTACTGTTGGGTAGTGATGCTGTAAAACTTTTCTAGGAAAAGTTGCTATTTCTGATAAAAAAGCACATTCCCAAGGTAAATTTTTCCATGCAACACTTGCTGCTTCGATTCCACTACACACACTACCATATCTAAAAGTCATAAATTACCATTAATTTCTATATCACTTTTAATTTCATTTCCAAAACAATCCCAACCATCTGTTTTAGTTCTAGCAAACATTTCTAATCTTGGAACATTTCCCATTAAATCTATTAGTCTATCTCTTGTTTCTGGAGGTTTCGCTGAATGTTCACCAATTTTTGCATGAATAATTTGTCTTACATTTTTAGCTATTCTTTTTGGTTTCCCTTTAGTCGCAAACAAAACAGCCTCTTGATTAGCTCTTGTCCAATTCCCCATACCAAAATGATCTAAACCATTTACTGTTTGCTTGTGCCAAGTAAACCCAAACATAGTCTTTAATTCAAATCCCCACGCTTCTACTAAAGCTAATGCTTCTTTTGGCATAGGAGGAACCCACCACATGGCTAACAAACAATCATCTGCTGCTAAGTCATTAACTGGCATTTTACACAAATCATCAATGTTCATTACATCATATTTGTGGGCTGCTCCTCGTTTTCCAGAATTTGCCTTATCTCTGTAAGACCAAGGAGGATCTGCATAAATTATATTGTATTTTTTTGTCATAACTTACTATAATATTTTTTTGAACAAAAGTAAAGCTAAATTTAGGAGATTGGTGAATATATTTTTTATCATCAATAAAATCTTTTAATTTTATAACTTTATTAAATTTACTCATTCACAAATTCTTTCAATATATGCCAAAATTTTATCTAAAAAATGCAAAAACCAATTACCTAAAATAAATCTTTTTTTGTATTCATATTTGCCATTTTTGTAATCATCTTTGGTCACAACATATCTGGAATCATGATAAACTATTGTTATTGGATTTTTCTTTTTAGCTTTAATTTTTTCATCAACATTAAATAATCTATAATGCAATTTATATCTATCATTAACCATTTTTCTAAATTTATAGCTATAATTTCTAATTTTTTTCTTTAACATGTGTTACCTTTTTTAAAATTACATTTTTTATGAGTAAGTTGTAGATTACTTAATAAATTTGCTCCGCCTTTAGAATAAGGAATAATGTGATCTATGTTAATTTCTCTATGACAAGTTAATTCTTTATTACATAACTTACAATTATTTCCATCTCTTACTCTTAAAAAATTACGCAATGGTAGCATTTTATCGTAATTTTCTACATAAGGAGTCCAATATTCATAAATTGGATAAATTTGAAATTTGTTATTAATGTCAATGTTTATAATGTTATTATCTATTGATTCCAAAACTAATAGATGTCTATGAACCATTCTAACGTCACAAGTTAGTTTTTTCTGCTGAACAGCAACAAGTATTTTTTGATTCTTTATTGGTTTTTTTTCTAAAAAATTGTACCACATTTTCAAAAACCTTTTTAAATTTTGCAAATTTTACAATTTTTATTGACCAAGTTCCGTCAGCATTATCAAAAAACTCTAATGTAGAACCTATATTCCACTTCATCTTTTTTAATAACTCATTTGGCAATTCTAAACATAAATCACCGTTTTCATCAGTTACTACTCGTGATTTCCAAATATTATTCTTCATCGCCTGTAACCATAGAAATTCTATTTTCCATCATCGTCAATGCATCATTTAGGGAATACATTTCAATGCAGACATTTTCAAATTTTAATTTTTCTGATTCTTCTAATGAAGATTTTTTAAAATCTACAAAATTTAATATCTGTGCCATTTTTATATTCCTTATATAAATCTTTATTATTCCATTATATCATTGTGGAAAAATAAGTCAAGTCAAATATATATTTAAAACAGTGTAAAAATGACAAAATGCCTATGGAGGCTAAAACTTATAATTTTTCTTTCAAGTTTTTTAAAATCTACTTTATCGTTAGCGGAATACATAGCGATTGCGTAATTTTTATAATCATAATCTTGATCTTCATGTGTGACAAAGTTTTTAAATACTATGCCTGTGTCATCTAACTTACTAACTTTTGAAATATATTCAGTTATAAAATGTTGTTGTTCAGCAATATCTAAACTACCTAATTTACGGATTTTGAAAAATAATAACATTATAGCTCTTTCTATTATATTGCTATTATTTATTGGATAGCTTTTTTAAAATAGTTCTTTATATATGGTTGACTTACATTATCCCTTATGCTAAAATAAGAATGTAACTTACTTTATTAACTTTATATTTAATGGAGAAGTAGCCATGAACTCGTAGTTTAAAAAACTATAAAGAAAAACCTTCTAAAGATTATTTAGAAGGTTTTTTTATTTTACATTTCTGAAAATATTTTAATGAATAATTTTTCCACTTTATTAGCAAAATCGTGTGGACTTATAGTTGTTTTAACTGCACTCCATGTCTCTTTTGTAATTTTTAATCTTATTGAATTTAATTCTTCTTTAGTTATTTTTTGTAATTCATAATCTTTAGTTGCTTGAATCGCCAATCTTGTACGTTCATTATGGAGATTTGCTTCATTATAAAATGGCAATATTAACTTACTCATTTCTAAAGCAAAATATTCACATTTTTCTTCAATGTTATTTGAATCTATACGAATGTTCCATGCTTCATTACTCATACCATAAGTATTAATAAAAGTCTCTAAAGGATGGTTGTCTTTATTACTAATAACTTCCAACAAGTTATCTAAACCTGATTTTTTTTGTAATTGAGTTTGCATATTTATTTCTCCCTAATTATTATTTTTAGATAATATAAAAGAAAAAATAAAAAATCTATATGCTTGAATATTGGAAATAATAAGAATTTTATTAAGTTAATTACTTTTGGCTTTCTTTAATTGCTTTTTTCTAGCTTTTTCTTGTTCTTTTAATTCATGAAATTTGAAGGCTAAATCTGATCCATATATTGTGCATCCAAAATGCAGAAGATAGCATCGCATTGTGTCTTTTATAGAACGATAATATTCTAAAGCAGGTGCATAATCATCAAAACTATAGCATATCCATTGTTTGGATTTTTCATCATATTCTGATGTAGAAAACACATAAGAATCAACTATATTAGGAATTTTCTTAAATGGCTCTTTGTATGGTAATCTTATTCTGTTCATTTTATAGAATATCCTATTAAGCTAAAAATTTGGAGCCCAAGGTGAGAATCGAACTCACGAATATAGGATTTGCAATCCTGTGCATTACCACTTTGCTACTTAGGCATTAAAAAATTGGTCGGAGTTGCTGGGATCGAACCAGCGATTTCTTGCTCCCAAAGCAAGCGGATTACCTCTTTCCTAAACTCCGTAATCTGGCTGAGATGCTAGGAATCGAACCTAAATTCAGTGGTTAACAGCCACTTGTCTTACCTTTAGACGACATCTCAATAAATAAGTTTTATTCTTTTATTTAATTGCAGAAAGTAACTACAATTAAAATAACGATGGTGGATGGAGCTGGAATTGAACCAGCGACACTATGATCTTCAATCATATGCTCTACCAACTGAGCTACCCATCCTTATTAACCTTTGGTGCTCGCAGCAGGACTCGAACCTGCAAGCTCTTAAGAGCAAAAGATTTTAAGTCTTTTTTGTTTACCAATTCCATCATGCGAGCGTTTTAAACGAATAAAATATATATGTTATAAATTATCCTTACTTATTATGTTCAAATCTAACCTTTTTCATATATAAAAAATCAATAAATATTTTTAATATTGGAAGCGGGAAGTGGAATCGAACCACTGACCTCTAGGTTATGAGCCTAGTGAGATGCCTCTTCTCTATCCCGCAGCAAAATTAAATAGTAATTAAATGGTGGAAAGAAAGGGATTTGAACCCCCAACCATTTCGTTATGAGCGAACTGCTCTAACCGCTGAGCTACCTTTCCAAATTTAATTAGGTTGATGAAACAAACTGTAATAAAACTTAATAAACTGTAATAAAAAAAGTTTTTATTTTTATCTCATCAACCATATTATTAATATATCAAAAAACTATAATGATGTCAATAGCTATTTTGAAAAATATTATAAATTTAATCTTCAAACTCAAAAATATCTGTAAATTCTTTAGATAACTTACTCATATCTAAATCATAATTTAGAACACCAATAATATTTTCTAATTTAGTATCAATTAATTTTTTTTCCATAATTGCATTATCAAATGGTAATTCTTTGAACCATTTAGGTATATTAAACTCATCAATGGGTCTGGCAACACTTTTTAATTTTGTTATATTGTTTGGTTTTAAGTCACAAACAATCACTTTTTGACCATCACTAATAGGCATAGAGTTATTATCAGCATGTTCTTTTCTCAAATTATTCCAATTCAAACTGGCTCTTACATGCCCTGGTACAGCTACTTTTCCCTTTTTCATTCTTTCTCGATAACTTGATAAATTATTAACCTTTTTAGGAGTTCCCTTTTCCCAAGGTTGTAATGCTTTAACAGTATCTCTAAAATTTTTAATATATTCAACGGTTTCTTGTTCATTTTTTCCAGTTAGAACAAGCATTAAAACTTCTTTCAAAAACTTTTGAATAGCTTCTGGTGTATCTGCTCTTTGTGTAGCCAATCCTTTAATATATAGTTTTCCTACACTGTTATTAAGCAAATCTATCCTATTTCCGTCTTTATCGTAATAAAGTGCTGCATAATGTTTTTTCTTAATAAACAAAGCTCTTTCTATACATAATTCTCTTCCACACTTTATAAGATTGGCGTTTTCAGGAGTTACATTAAAAGCATTACTAACAAATTCTGGAAAACTTTCATTAGTTTGAACAGCTACATCATTAGCAATTTCAACAAAATTATCCCTATCAATATCAATTCCTGATTCTTTAAATTGTTCTTTTATGCAACCTATTGAAAAATAGCAAGAATCAGTATCAGAATAAATAACTGTTTGATTTAAATGAGAATATTCTCCAGTTAATATTTTAGCAACTTGGCTACACATATGCTTAGTAATAGTTCTTCCGCTAAGCGTTGTACTTTGTCCAATTCTAGAATCACAAAACCGTGAACCAATATTTGTAATAGCTCCATAAAGTGCATTAAGGTTAATTTTACGAATTTGTTGTCTGCTATCCCAATATTCAAAATCTTGATAATATTGTTTCTTTTTTATAGAATCTTTTTCTTCTAGTGATAATTTTTCAAGTTCTTTAGCTTTTTTTTGAAACTCTTTTCTTTCTGCGTACCATCTTGTCAATAATCCTGGTATTAAGCCGTCTTTATCTTTTCTGAATAAAGTTCCATTGGCACTCAATACCAAGTTACTATCTTTAGAAAAAATCCAATCGTGAATTTCTTTTCCAGTTAATTGTATTTCTTCTTGAGTTTCTTCAACTAAAACATCAAGCAATACATTTGATTTATTCATTACTTCATCATACTCTAAGCATGAAAACAGCCCTGACCATTTATCTGCTGTACTTTCTTCTTCATCATCCTCTGAATTTTCTAAATTTCCTGTTTTTAACTTATTATCTGTCAAAGTATGTTTTATTTGCCCAAACAACGTCTCTGGACTCATGTTAAGCGAGCGAATGACGCTTGGATACAAACTATTAATATCAATACTTGCTACCCACTCAGCAAGTCCTTTTTTTGGATCTGCTACATATGCACCAGCAATATTATACTCCTCTTTTTGAAGTCTTGCTGGAACTAGCATATTTCTTCTATGAGCTTCTAAAATAATTGCTTGATCCGTTAATCCTACAGAACCTAAAGTAACATTAAAGGTTATGCAATTTTCATGTGCTAAAATATTCGTTAAATTAATAAATTTTAATTTTCTTTCTAACTTAGTCAAAAGCAAAACGTCTTGCCTGTTATATTCAATAAATTTTTGGAAATCATTTTTATAAAGTTGATCCAAAGTACCATCATATTGTACTTTTCGTTCATTTAATTCAACTTCTCCCACAAAATCAAGTCTATAACTTGGGAGTTCGTGGTAAGTATATTTCTTATATAGAAGAAAATAATCTAAATGAAGTCTCCCAACTAAATCATATGTTTCTTGAGATTTTCCATATCGCTCAAAATCTCTTTTTCTAGGAAATTCATCCCAAAAACATAAGTTTCTAGTAAAATCTTTACCAAGAATTTTAATAGTTCTATTAACTATATAAGGTATATCAAAGCCTTCACCGTTCCATGTGTATAAAACATCTACATCTTCAATAATTTCAAAAAATGTTTTTAGCATTTCTTTTTCACAAGTGAAAACAAAACTATTTTCAAACCTGTCAGATATATCATTAGCTTCTTGTACTGATAAAGTATCTGGCTTTAACACTAAGGTTATAAGCTGATCTTTCCAATCAAGATTAACGGTTATAGCAGTGATTGGTTGATGTGGATCATCTGGGGGTGCAAACCCTCTTTTTTCATCAAATCCCGTTTCAATATCTAATGGAGCTAAATGTAAATTAGGAAGTTTTGCACCTAAATAATATTTTTCTAATGTTTTATATACTGGCTTTATATCATTTTCATAAAGTTTTCTACCAGCTAGTTTTTTTTGTTCTAAGTAAAAACTTTTAGAATTTGTACATTCTACTTTTTTTAATTTTTCTCCATCTATACCATCATAAGTACCTTTTGGGTCAGCATAATAAAAAGTATGATCTGGCTTCAATTCATTAAAAAATCTATCATCTGTATTTGGATTTCTTCCTACAACTAAGACTTTGTCTTTACTTTTATCATAGAAAGCATCAAAATAAGTCATTGCTATTCCTTAACTTCTTTTATGATAATGATGCCATATTTGATTTCTAATTGCGTTTTTGGTTTATTCCATCCTATAAACCAACCATTATTTTTATAGTGATTTTCTAGCTTAATAATTGCTTCTTCTTTAGTGTTGAACACCTCCAAAATAGTTTCTTTTTTGCCTTTTAGAATTGCTGCATATTTTTTTATTTTCTTCATATTTTTATCTTACCATAAAATTTTATAAATCAAAATATCATTTTTATCAATCCAGTTACATTTATTATAATGTATCCTGAACTCAAAATCATATTGAAACTATTTTTTCTTAGTTTTCCAGATATTAACCAACAGCACGAACCTATCGTATAAGCAAGTAAAACAAAAATTAAATTGGCTTCCTTGCCTAATATAGATAGGGTAAATGCTGCTGAGAGACTTGATAAAGTACCAAATCCTTCAAAAAATAACACTAAAGGTCTGGTTTCATAATCACTTTTTAACTGTAATATGAAATTTTTAATGAAATTAATAAACATAGCTAAAACATGCAAATATGAATCCGTATAAGCATCCTATAAAAATCTCTTCCCATTCACTACTTGGCACAGTATAAACTAATGGTAAATTAAAAATCTTTAAAGTTATTCCTTTATTTGCTAAGTAGTAAGAAAAATGACATAAAGCATAGCCAGCGATTGCACTTATTAGCGTATAGCCTATTGAAAGTAAAAGATAAAATTTAGAAAAAGGATAAATCCAAAATGGAATCATTATTGCAAAAAGTCTTAATGCAACAATTAAACCCATTGATACATAAGCCTTTTCTGTATCAGCTTGTGCAGAGCTATGACCAAACACTATTCCAATATAAGAAAGCAATCCAGCCAATAATCCATAATACCAAGGAAAATTATGTACATAACATGCTATTTCTAAAAAAATAGTAATAGGCAATGCCCAAAAAACAATTCTTGCTAAAGTAGTAGAACCAAGAGCTATCGCCCCACCTCTACATCTATATAAGAATCCAAATAACAAAGTAGAAGAAAGTATAAAAATAGTTTTCAATAATAGTGCTATCAGCATGATTTATTTTCCAAAAAAATATGGTTTTAAGTTATTAATAATTTCTTTAATTTTACCAATTACTGTTTTTCTTTTAATAACTGTAGTTGTTGAATTTCCATTTTCTGTTAATTCTGTTATATAATATTTCATAATTGCTATATCAGAAACATCTATACCAAAAAATATAACTATTTGTCTTACAATTTCTCTATTTTTATCTTCGTTATCAGACGAAAAAGTATTAAAATCAATTACTTTTTCGTTTTTGGTAGTTTCTTCTTTTTCATAATCAGGAAGAAGAACAGCAACCTTTATTGGTTCAAGTAATGATTTTTGGTGTTCAATTATTTCTGCAAATAACGCTAAAATTTTACTTTGATTAAAAATAGATTCTTTATAAGTAAAAAGATAGCTTTTAATAATATCTCTTATTTCATGAATCAATTTTTTATTTTTATCAGCATCAGCTCTTGATATGGTAATATTTTTATATTGATTAACTAATGATTTAAAATTATCATATTGCTGATCTTCATTTCTTATTTTTGCATAATGTTGTTTTGTCATTTTAATTACCTACTGCTTTCCTATAAATTTCTAATAATGCTTCTTGTTCTTCTAATTCTGCTGGATCCATTTTTCTAATCATTAAAAGTTTTTTCATCACTTTTACATCGTATCCAACATTTTTTGCTTCATTGAAGACTTCATTAATATCTTCGTTTAACGCTTTTCTTTCTTCATCAAGTCTTTCTACTCTTTCAATGAATCTTTTAAGTTGTTCTTGACTTGATTTATTAGCTTCAATATTCTGCTGTGTTAGTACCTTTGCCATAGAAAGCCTTTCAAATTACGTTTTATATCTTATCTTATATTTTTTTCATGTAGAAGTCAAAATTAAATTTGTTCAATATTTAGACGTTTTAAGCCAATATTAAAATATTTTTCTTCAAGTTCAATTCCTATTGATTTTCTTCCTAATTTTTGTGCAACAGCACAAGTAGTAAAAGTTCCAGAAAAAGGATCTAACACTATATCTCCAATATTGCTACTAGCTTTTATAATTCTTTCTATTAATGCTTCTGGCTTTTGCGTTGGATGTTCTTCATATTCTGGCATTTTATATCTTACTCTAGTAAAATCCCAAACATTTCCTGGCACTTTGGTAGTTTTATATGGTTCTGGCGTTGATTTACGATAATCTATCAATTTGCGAACGGAACCTGTTTTTGCTTCTACTGCAATATCTTTTGCATTAAAAGTATAATTTTTTTTTATCTTTTACTGCATATAAAATAGGTTCATACAAAGAACCAAAATAGTTTTTAGCTTGAACACCAGAACTATCGTAACTCCATATTATTCTTGAAAGCACAGTTAATTTTTTACGAAGCCAAATATCTAAATAAGGCATTGCTTGAGTGCTTGTCATTACATAAAGACTTCCGTTAGGCTTTAATTTTTTAATAACAAGTTCTAACCAATCATAGCACCATTTCACATATGCTTCTTCAGATTCCCAGCTATCAAAAAAATTACCAAACTTTTTACCAATGTTATAAGGAGGATCTGCAAAAATAAGGTCAATAGATTCATCATCAATAGATTTTAAAATATCTAAGCAATTTCCGTGATATAATGTAGTATTTTCATTAAATATTTTTTTCATATAGTAATTTTAACATATTCATAATAAAAACACAATTTATAATTATAATTGTTAATTTTTTAATAATATGATAGAATTAAACTTAAATTAGAATAGGAAAAAAATTAATGAGTCAGATGCTTAAATTTAAAACAGTTTTAGGAGTTTTAGATTGTAAATTATATAAAAATAGCATGTACTTCGCTAGATTTAGCGGTTTGGAAGCGATTGCTAAACTCAATGAATTAGATGAAGAATTAATAAACGGAAACTTGTTTTGGAACACATGCTTTGGTCATAAGCTATCGGAAGATTTAATAATTCCTAGCGAGTTATTAGATACTAAAGTTCCTATAACTCAATATAGCATTTTGGCATTGAGAAATTCATGGAATGAAAGCATTAAAAATAATGAGAGTTTGCCAACCAGATATAAAATCTTAGATCAATTTGCAAAAAAACATACAATAAGTAAAAATGAAATAGCTAGATATTATAGGAAAATTAATGCTAGTTCATCTCTTTAGCAAATTTCTTTGGTCCACAAACTTCTATTCCCATGCTTATCATTTCTCTGTTCTTATAAGTACCTGTTCTAAAAGTTTTTCTAATAGGCGTAAATCGCAATACTATATCATCTTTAGTAAATATTCTAGCTGACTCTTGTGAAAACCCATTTTGTAACAATAATTTAATAAATTTTTCATTTATCTCTCTTAATTTTTTATCTGAATTTTGATAAATGTTTATTTTTAAACTTAAGTTATCATATCCATCATAGCTTTCAAAATTACTTAAAAGACTTATATCACTACTATCTACCAATGTTCTTAATAATTTAACAATATTATTCCTTGCTCTATGAGCAGTTGAACTATCAAATCCTTCAGTAAGAATAACCAAATCATCTAAATCAATACTTTGATGTATAGAATCTTTATCTTCGCTAGCTTTTGTTAAGTAATAAAGATAAAAATCTTCCCCTATTAAAACACTAAACCTTTTAAGAAATTCATTATGAACTTTATCATCTATCATATTGAGAAGTTGATATTTGTTTTTCTTATCACTCATGTTATTTTCGTCAATAAACCATTTAGATTTTTTAACTAAAGCATCAATGTTATTCGTAGATTTTTCTTTTGTTTTAAATGAAACTATTTCTTCGCTAATATTGTTACTATTTGGATCAAAATTTCCTTTATTAAAAATTGATTTTATTTGGTTGGGACTAAATGCTACAAATAATTTTTCACCATCATTAATATTTTCTATAATAACTGAATCATATCCTGCTTCTTTTGCACTATCTATAATATAAATTGCTTGATCGTCAAAATAATCAATTGGATCATAATTTGTAATTTCTAGTTCATATGGATTTTTTAAAGAAAGATACACGGGAATTATATTTGAACCTTGTTTTAGTTGACCTTCACCGCCAGCGTAAGAACCTGCTTCGTATGTATTATTAGTAAAGAAAAACAAACCTCTATCTTTCTCAAAAACATTTGGTGTTGTATTTGGATCAAATGCTTTTATATCAGACGTAGTTCCATGATAAACCACCAAAGGCTTGCCATCTTTATCTACAACCTTACTATCACCAAACCATTTTTTAAAAGCAGGCGAAAAGGTTTTATTTTCTGATTCGCTTATATTATTATTTTTAGGATCAAAATTTCCTTTATTAAAAATTGATTTTATTTGATTTGGTTCAAAAACCGTAAATTCACCAAAATCAGATATAATGCCGTCTTTTCCTTCTTTTTTTAATTGTGATTTTATTTCTTGTATAAATTTATCTCTTATTTTTTGAGGTCTAAAATTATATCCGTCAAATTTTTTATCAAGCATTTGCTCAAAAACATCTCTTGATATTGGATTTGTTATTTTAAGATAAACTGGAATTATATTAGGAGTATTACCAGACCCAAATTCTAAACGAGAAACACTTCTATTAGCCCATGCGTTAGCTGATTCAATATCTGATGTAAAAGAAAATGACCCCTTGCCTGTGCCAACCCCATACTTTCTGCCTTCCGCATCATTAGCTTTTGATTTATCAAATGACAATATATCACTACCAGTACCATGATAAACCACCAAAGGATTTCCATTTTTATCAACTACTTTGCTATTACCAAACCAGTTTTTGAAAGCAGGAGAAAAGGTTTTATTTTCTGATTCGCTTATATTATTATTTTTAGGATCAAAATTTCCTTTATTAAAAATTGATTTTATTTGATTTGAGTTAAACACTATAATTTCTGTTGGATATGAACCATTGTGTCTGTCTTGCAAATATTCGTAATAAAATATCCCATCATATCCTTCTTCTTTTAATTTTTCTACATAAGTATCTGATAGAGAAGTTAAATCAGTCATAAATGGTTTTTTTACTGACAGATAGACTGTATATATAGAACCTTTATTTAATAAATCTGATGAACCATTAGGGTTTTGTCTTGCATATAACTCAGCCAAATCTTTATTAGGAGTAAAATAAAAACCTTTGCCGTACCAACCAAAATCTGTTTTCCCATGTTTAGTTATTTCAAATTTATCAAAATCCGAATCCGTTCCATGATAAACCATCAAAGGATTTCCATTTTTATCAACTACTTTGCTATCACCAAACCAATTTTTAAAAGCAGGAGAAGAAATAATTTTATTTTCTGATTCGTTTATATTGTTACTATTAGGATCAAATGTTCCTTTATTTTTAATAGATTTTATTTGATTTGGATACCAAGCAATATATATATCAGAAGATTTTTCATCATTCCCATATCCACGAGACATTATACCATCATATCCAGTTATTTTAGTCACAGCAGTATGTACAATTTCTTCTCTAGGACCTGAATTAATCAAACCGCCTATTTGATCAACAGCGTTATCCATACTTATACTATCAACCGCTTCTTTTATTGCCTTCTCTACACCTTCGTATCTTACATCTGCATAATTAGATAAAAATCCATCAGCAATTGGTTCGCCATTTTTTTTAGATTCGGATTCAGCAATTTCTTTTATAATTTTTATCAATATTAATTTTGAAAATGGTTTTGTGTTTGGAAGCAATGGTTTTTTTATTGCTAAATATGTAGAAAATATTTCTTTTCCATATCCTTTAGCCATATTTCTATCTGGAGTAAAATAAAAGCCTTGTCCTAAACTGGTTCCGTTGCTTCCTATTTTCTCTCTATCAAATGAATTAAAGGCAACTTTAGAACCATGATAAACCACTAAAGGATTGCCATCCTTATCTACTACTTTGCTATTACCAAACCAATTTTTGAAAGCAGGCGTAAAATTTTTATTTTCCTCTGATTCGTTAATTTCTTGTGGCAATTCTAATTTTTCTTTATTCAAGACAATAAAAGTTTTTCCATGTAATTTTGGATCACTTCCAAATGTGCTATCAGGAATTGCTATAACATCTGCATTATGAAATTCACCAATTATATCGGCAATATCATCTTGTATATGTCGGCTTTGTGTTTCCCATAATCTACCGTCAATAGTTTCTTGTATTAAAACTTCAGGATCAATATCATTTTCTTGTGCATATTGAGTGATTGCCTCAAGTGCAGTTGAGTCAGAAGCAAGTTTTTCAGGATTACTTAAATCTACTATTTTTGCATCTTTTGATATTTTTAATTGGTTGATTTCTTTGCCATATTCTTTTGCTAAATCTTTATTATCAGTAAGATAAAAAAATCTATTTTGTTTTCCTGCACCACTTAAAGTAGTAAGCCTTTTATCACTACCATGATAATAAATATCATTTTGTTTAAATTGATTAAGTTCTTTATTTTTATCAATAACAAAATCACCGCTTTCAAATTGTTTCCCACCAAGGGATTTGTAAATTGAAGGAACTTGTTTGTTATTAGAGCGTTGTTCATTTTCGCCTCCAATTCCCTTATATTTATCACCAATATATTTTAATGCTGTTTTATAAAGCTCTTTTCCTAATCCTTGTCCTTGGTATTTTTTGTCGATATTAACTTTTTCAATAGCGGCGTAACCTTTAGTATCAGATGTTCTTCCGTTTCCTAAAGTCATATCACCTATTTTTTTATTATCTTTCCATAGCGATATATATTTTGCATTATTTGGGTCATCAACAGCTATTGAATATCCATCTTTTTCAAAAACAATATTTTTTCCATGCTGATCAACACGAATTAATGAACGATTTTCTTCTGATTCTTTAATTTCATGTGCTAATGTGTATAACCCAATAGGCTGCCCAAATCGTTCTCTAAAAGCTATTACATAATCATTAACATTAGGAAGTCCTAATTTAGCACTTTCTTTAGATGCTACTTTTAAAACAGAGCCAACATGTAAATGATTACTCATTGTTTTTAACTTAACATCAATATATTTTTTAAACGCATCTAAACTTTTATTTAATTTTTCTATGGTTAGCTTCTTACCATCATGAGTTTGCCATTCAGGATTAATTGTCATAGATTCGTTTATTTTTCCTTTGCCACGACAAACAGGACATCTATTTTCGTAATGATCTAAAACTCCATTACCATCACAATTAGCACAAACATTATTATTTTCTTTTTTATAAAAGTTATCATAATGATTTGCAATATTTTTTTTCTCAATATCTGCTAACCAACCAGATTTTTGTATAGGTAGTTTTTCTATTTTTTCACGTTCTTCAGGTGTTAAATTAGCTTTCCTAATAGATGGGTATTTGTCTTCACTAATATTGTTACTATTTGGATCAAAATTGCCTTTATTAAAAATTGATTTTATTTGATTTTTATTGAATACTGCAAATATATCAGTTTTTTTACCTAAGTTTTCATGTTCCTCATATCCTAAATCGCCGTCTTCATCAGTGACATACGACACACCAATAGGATCTCTTGAATTTTTAAATATTACTCCATCGCAGCCTTTTTTATTAGCTTCTGAAATTATTTCATCCAGTTTATCTTCAGCATCTAAATAGCCAAGAGTTTTTCCTTTAGTATCAACTATTAATGGGTTTTTCATAGAAAGATATACTGGAACAATATTACCAAATGTATCAGTTTCGCTATATTTTGAATATTCTGCATGAGCGGCATAATCACTTGCCAATTTATTATCGCTAGTGAAAAATATTGGTCTCATTTGGTGGTATGCAGTACCCTTAAATTCATCAAATTCATCTGCTGTTCCATGAAAAACCACTAAAGGATTTCCATTTTTATCAACTACTTTGCTATCACCAAACCAATTTTTAAAAGCAGGCGAAAAGGTTTTATTTTTTGATTCGTTTATATTATTTTTGCCAAACATTTCTCTTGTTTTTTGCAATAAATCATCAGATTTTACGTTATTATTTAATGCTACTCTATGCAACATCTCTATCTGTTTTTCTTTTGGTAGTTCAATATTATCTGTTTTAAACTTTTTTAAGGCTTCTCTAAATTCTTTAATAGCCTTATTCATATTGATTGGATTCAAATGACTATTATATTTTAATTGTCCATTATAAAAATTTGTTGCTTCAGTAATAGACATTTTATTTTTTTTAGCAAACCAATATAATTTTGATAGTTTTTTGCTTTCCGTAAGCTGATCAATTGATTTCAAAAATTCTAATTCTTTATGCAGAGCATTTGCCCAATTTTGATTTGCTATACCTTCAGAAACTGGAACTTTAGTCTGATTAACCAAGCAAGCTAAGTCTGCATCAGATAAAATAGCGTTTTGTAAATTGGAAATATTTTTATCTACAGGATTCAATCCAATGATAAAATTTGCAAGAATGTCTGCAAAATTTCCTTTTGGAATCACTGAAATTGCATCAGATAAATTTTCTTTTACATAAGAATAAATTGGCAAATCTCTTAATAAAACAACACCTTCATTTACGGTTATATTTTTTTTAAGAAGATTTAATACAGATATAATGTTCATGAAAAACGCTCAAAATTAATTTATATCTATATTTATTACAATTTTGCTTTAGCTTTATTAAGTTTTGCCATTTCTCTTTTTTTAATCTTATCTATTGTTGATATTTCTATCCAATTTAAAATTCTTAAAGAATTTGTCAATAAAATATAATTAAAATCAGTTTTTGATAATAACGACATTTTACTACCAAAAATTTCATCTGTATTAATTATCAAAGCATTCAAACCATTTATTTTAAAATGCTCTTCTAAATATTTTTTAGGTCTTATACTATTTGTTTCTATATGTGCTATAATTTCAAAATCATTTTTTTCGGTTAAATTTTTATAATATTCATAACTTTTATAAAAATGTACTGATAATGAATATTCAAACCCTTCTTTTGCATATTTAGGAATTGCTTGACATATCGAATTTTTTAAATAAATGTTATCAATATTGCTAAGTATTGAGTCATGTTCTTCACTTGATTTTACCATTTCTACTATTTGAACTTCAAAAGAATTAAAAATTTTTATTATTTCTGATGGTTCATAAAAGGTTATTTTGTTATTATCCTCAGAAATTTTTGAATTTTTAAAAAATCGTGTTACATACATGTCTTTATTATAAACATATGAAGTTTTTAAACCTTGTATTTTTTCTAAAACAGTTTCAACACCCCTTTCACTTTCAAAAAGATGAGGCTTATCTTTAGATAAAGTTAATGTATACGATGACCCATCTTGATAACCTAAATAATAACTTTTATATAAAGGAGAATATATTGTAAAATATAATAGTTTTTCATCTTTAATCATTACAAAAACCTATAGACTGTTTATTATAAAAGATAAGTTGACCAAATTTAGCACCTTGTAAAATCGTTGGATAAACATTTTTTATATTACTTTTACTATAGTTATGATAAATCATATCAGTCATTAACTCTATTGAAACATCTAATGGTGTTACTTGAATGACTGGTTGTTTAGCTAAAGTCATATATATTAGCTGGCATCCTGCAATATAAGCATTTGATGTGCTTATATCAATTTTTGGAAAGACTTTAGGTTCAAATATATCATTGAAGGGTAGATTACTATTAGAATAGACTACATCCTGTTTAATATAATGTGATTGTTTATTTTTCTTTATAGGGAAAATATTATTGATTACTGAAACTGAGAAATTCAAAGCATAGTTTTGACATATTGCTTCTTTAAATTCTTCAGTTCTATCTGTTAAATCTATTGCTTCGCCAGAGGTAAACCCAGCATAAACCAATAAATTTATAGCATTATTACTTAAATTTTTATATTCTTTATGATAATCGTCAATTAGATTATCCATCTTCATAGTTGGAAAATGCTTACTTAGGAATGATTTTTTTGTTGAGCTAGCTAAACAACTATCATTATATATGTAGACCATATTTGGAAGTTCAGAAGACAAAGGGTTTTCTAATGAGACTTCTCTTTCGTTTGGAAAAGATAAAACAGAAAGCGGAAATAATAGAACAATTACGCTAACTAGATTTTTTAATTTCTTCATAAATGCTTTCAAAATGATTTTTTAACTTTTTTAATTCTTCTTTGTTTTCTTCATTATAGAAATTAAAACATCCTTTGTCAATCTCATCTATTAAAAGATTAATTAATTTTTGTTGTTTCTCTGCCAATTCATTAATGTTCATAGCTTATCTAACCCATATTTTTTTATATTTTTCAATAAAGAAGTAATTTCAAATGCTTTTGAGTTATATTCAAACCCTGTAGAAAGTGCAACATAGATAATTTCTTCTTCACTTAGCATTATTGTCTTTTCATAAAATCTATAACTTGGATAAGAAGAAATCAAAAAATCTTTAAAAATTGCGTCTTTTTTATCATAGGATATCAAATAGAATTCAGTTTTTCCATCATAAAATGAAAAATCATTGTGAAAAGTAAAATATGATTTAGTAAATCTAAAAGCATATCGTTGAAACCAATTAGAAATTAACATATCTCTTAAATCAAAAAGACATTCTTGTAAAACTTGCTGAGTGTCATAATAAAGGCTTTCTTCAACTGATTCATAATCTGCATAGGGAATATAAGGATTAGCGACTATTTCACCTTCTTTATAATTTAATTTTACATCAACTTTATAAATCTTAATATCTTTAAAAGTTTTTACTATATCATTTTTAACTTTTTTGTAATCTCTATTAATATCCCAAGAACGATTAACTAAGAATTTTATAAGATTATGTGCAAGATGAGATTTTAAAGTTAAAATATCGCTAAAATATTTTAACTCTTTTGGGAAATCATCAAAACGATAAAAACTATGTTTTAATATTGGCATATAAATTAAATCCCAAACCCAATAGGTCTACTACCATCAAGTTTTTTTATTTCATATTCATTTTTTACCATTTCTAAAATTTCTTGTTCATCAATGGTTCCTAATATATCCGTTCGTTTTTTAACAGCTACGAAATCTCCAGGACTTAACTTCCAATGTTTTGGAACAGAAACATTGTCTAATCCAAAAAATCTATGAAATGATTTTACTATTTGTTCGTTACTTAGCCAATCAAATTTAGCTTTAAAAACAAACCTTCTCATTGCTGCTTCATCAAGATTATCAATCAAGTTCGTAGTACAAATAAATGGGTGCTTAGCACTTTCCATTTGTGTAAGCATTTCATTTACTGCTGTAATTTCCCATGATTGTCTTGCGTTTTTTCTACTTTGTAAAAAACTATCTGCTTCATCAAAAATAAGCATAGCATTTTCAGAATCTGCTTCTTCAAAAGCTGCTGCAATATTGGCTTCCGTTTTTCCCACCCACATAGAGATTAAATCGCTTGCTTTTTTAAATATTACTTTTAAACCTAAAGTTTTTGCAATATGTCGTGCATATGCACTTTTACCAGTTCCAGGAGCACCATGTAATATCATGCTCCATGCGTTAGTTTTTGAAGCATGTAATTTTTGCATAGCTATTTGCAAATCAATATCTGTGTTTGCCAAAGTAAAATCATATGGGATAAATTCACCAATATAAGAGTCTTTATTTGCTTTTGGTTTTTCTCCATGATTATAAGCAGTCAATAAAGATTCAATAACTTGTACTGCTTGTTTATTATCTAATTTCGCACGATTAGCTATTTCTGATACCCCATTAATAACTGATGGGGAAGTATGTAAATCAGAAAATATATCTAAAGTTTCTTCATCTAAAGTTATATTATTTTCTTTTGTAATACTTTCCCAAAGTTGTTTTCTTTCTTTTTTCTTTGGTATTTCAAATTTTACTGCATAGCTCATTCTTCTAAGCATACTTTGATCAAAACCGCTAATACTGTTAGATGTCCAAATTACTGGCACTTCACAATTTTCTAACATACGGTTAATCGTGTTTTTACTTATACACAATTTGTCTATACGCAAAATATCTTCCATTTCATCAAAAAGCAAAACTATATTTTCTTTTTTGAAGTTTTTAAAAAAACTTAAAGCAAACTGTAAGTCACTTAATCTTAAATCAGGAGTATCATCGACTCCCTCACCAATAACAATAAGTTTCCATTTATTTTTATCAGCTAAAGCATGAACCATTTCAGTTTTGCCAGTTCCAGGCAATCCATATAATAAAATGTTAGTACCATTAACGGAATCTTTAATGCTAGATTTTACTAATTTTTCAATAATTGGTACATGAATATTATCAGAAAAGTTGCTATAATTTAATTTTCTTTTAAAGTCATCCTTAAAATATTTAACAATATTTTCAAAATTAATTTTTTTATCATCTAAAATGATTTTGACATATATGTTTTGAACTCTTGGCCAATAAGGATACACCTTCGTATCAGAATTAAACATTTCTACTAAACCATCAGTAGATGGCATACAAATACCTAATTCTACAAAATCTTCAATAATTTTTTTATTTTTTTCTTTTGCTAATACTTCAGTCATTTTGAAAAAATTATTTTTCCAATATTCCTTATTTAATGCCCAGTTATCAAATAATTGAATTGAACTGACATTAAAAGTGGATAATAATTCTGCATCCATGAGAAATTGAAACATTTTTGTTTGTTGTTTATTAAAATCAAACAATTTTTGTATTTCTTTAACTTGCTTTCCAATTTTAACTTCAGTGTCATCCGTAATATTATATTTCTTTTTAAATTTCTTTAATAAATTATTAAGCTCTATAATAACTTGTTTATTCATGTCAATTGGTCTGACTTTGGCATTTGAATCATCAGCTAAAACATTAGTAGGCTTTTTTCTTCTTCTTTTGTTATTAGAATCTCTGTATTCACATATAATTTCAATAAAATCTTGTAAATCATCATTAGATTGATAGCCAAGATATTGCCAAGCATTGGTTATGCCATCAGAAAAATCAGTTATAAATCTAGTAACTACTGAAATTCTATTATTACGCATTAATTCATTAACTAACCTAAGAAAATATATATTAAAATTATATTCAGAAATATCTGTTTCTTTTCTAAATTCTGCATTAGCCATATATTAAAACCTAATTTTTTGAATTTTGTAAAATATTATACTTTTAACCTTAACATCTTTTATACGTTAAGTCAATAGCAAATTATTTAAAAGGAGAAACTAAATTACTATGATGTTTACTAAAATTTAAAAATTTTTGAAAAGGGATTTCAAAATTAAAATCTAAATGACAAAGTTCAAAAAGAAAAATAATTGTTTGAATACCAAAAAACTCTTGTTCTTCCAACATTGGTTCATTACTCAACTTTAAATAATTATATTCTTTTTCTGATATAATAATAAAAGTTCTAATTCCATTGTTATAATAAGCTAATTCATATTCTATACCCATAGAATCTAAATATTTTATAAATTCATGCTCTCTATCATTTACAACAGAAATCCAGTTATTATCGTTTTTATAAAGGTAGGATGTAAAAGAACTACTGTGAGCAATACTATCAGCAATTTCTGATGAACTAATAACATTATAAAGTCTTAAGAAATCAACAAATATTTTATAATTTGCATATAACCAAAAGGTTTCCTCATCTTTTTCATTTTTAAATTTAAAGTTTAATAGATTTATTTGTTTGGTTATATTTTTATATGTTTTAATCATTCTATTACTGCTTACTGTGGTTTTTTTATACAAAGAAACAGAATTTGCATGAACAATTAGTGCTATTAGTCTTTTAGTTATATGATAATAGGAAACATCTTGCATTTCTGGAAGATAGTTTTTTAAACACCATTCACTGGCTTTCCAATTTCTATTTTCATTAAGATCAAATAAACTATCTTTAACAATATGAAAACTATATAATTTCATAATTTACTCCAATTTGGAATATCTTATAGAATATAAATCATTTTGTCAATGGAATTTTTCCTAAATTTATAAACATTTTAATCTGTAAATTATCTTTTAAGATTATTGAAGAACTTCCAATTATGTCAATTCTTGCTTGGTTTAATAGGTGATTTCTTGAAAATAAAGCTAGAGCTTTTCTTGCATTTTCTATTTTATCACTACCAACATCTACTTCATCTTCCTTATCACCCACTCCACAGCGAAGGCTTACCCAGTTTTTACGAAACATTTCTTTTATTAAAGGATAATCATAATCTTCATTAGGATCAATGTCTTTTATTCTATCTAATGATAAATCATATTTTTCAGGATTTTTCAATAATTGAGCAGTGTGATAACCATCAAACTCTATCATTTTCCTAGAGTTTAGGTCAATCCAAAAACTTTTTGAATTATGGATATATTCTAATAAAGCTAACAATTTCATAATTTTATTTATGATAAATTATAAATTTTGAGTACAATTAATAGATGTTCCAACGGTTTCAGATATGTTGTTTGATAAAACATTTAAAAATGTTATTCTACCTCCAGTACCATTATTTCCTTTATTGCTAGATGATAAGCCGCCGTTTGCACTTAAAGCATTTGTTATAGTATTTCCCCAAGAATATTCATTAGCAATATATATCCAGCCACCGCCGCCAGCATTAAACCCTATACCGCCTTGACTGTTTATAATACTTTGCACAGAATTATTACCTTTGTTTATATATTTTGCATTAATGTGTATTACTCCGCCACCACAACCACTTGCACCAATTTTACTCTCAGCACCACCGCAACCACCCAATATTCCTACATTTAAATCGCTTATATATCTATAAACTGGTACTGGTTGAAGTTGTGTTCCCAAACATCCACCACCAAGACCGCCATTTTGACCATAGCTTTGGTTTCCTGTAGTTCCTACACTTATAGCACTTCCTCCCCCTCCTACTGTATTCCCATTAGCTGATCCTAAAGTTAAATTTGAACTTGTCAATGAATTAATATCTGTGAACATTATATTATTAGTGATTGCATTACTCAAATCTAATACTTCGCTTACGTTTATTTTCCAGCCATTGCTTAGTAAATGTCCCCCAGCTAAAGTAAGATTTCTCCAATACATATCCCTTGATAATGTTAATGTTCCTGTAGTTAAAGTAAAATCTCCATCGTATCCTGTACCAAAATATTCACTATCATAATTCTTAGAATTTGATAAAATATCCCAAGAATTTAGATTGGTATATCGTAAAGTTATACATTCGTTAGGATTTAAGTATATATTTTTATTTAAGTTAAATCTATTTGTGCTAATACTAAGTGTAGAGTTTTGTAAAAATTTAATTGGAGTTGTGCCATTATTGATTATCAACAATTCTTTACCACTAATTCCTGTAGATATTCCACTAACAGATATAAATGCGGAAGAATTTAAATATAATACGTTAGAATTTTCTAAATTTGAAACATAAAAGTCATTTTGATTTGCAGATACAGAAGAAAACACTTCATGGGTTTTTCCATAAAAAGTAGAAATCGTACTATCTGGATTAACTATAATATCTTGAGTTAAACCACTATGTGCTAATTGTGAGTTATTTTTAAAATATAAACTTGTACCAAGAGTGATTTCTGATACATTTTCTGAATTTAAAGTAGGATTTCCTAAAAGGCGAGCAGTACCAATTAATTGAATTTTTTGATAAGTTATGGCATTATTACTTACATTTAACGGTTGCGGTGTTAAGAGCGTGGTGTCTAAAGTGCCATTTAAATCTGCTGATAAAGTCAAAATTGTCATTTAAAATCCTTTTAATTATATTTACAAGTTGACAGTTTGAATATTTTTGATATAATTTATATTATGAAAAAAATAATTCTATGTTTTAACACTATAAAAGATTATGGCGGTTATTATGCTATCTGTTTTGAAAAAGTTCATATGATTAAAGAATTTTTAAAATCTAGCAAAATAAAATATGATTCATTAGAATTTAAAAGTGTAATAATTGATGAACAAGAATTTGATTATTTATGTTTATGTTTTCCAAACATAAACTTTGATTTTTATATGGAAAATGAACTTAATGAAAAAATTTACATTATTAAATAGAATATGAAAAAAATAGTTTTACATTTTTCTAAAACTTATAAAACAAAAATAAATTTTAACCATAAATTTATTGAAGATGAATATCGTATTATCTATTGTGAAGAACAAAATAGGATTAAAGAATTTTTAGCAGCTAACAATATCAAATATTCATTAGATTATGATGATATTGCGATTGATGAACAAGAATTTGATTATTTATGTTTATGTTTTTCAGATATAAACTTTAATTTTCATTATCGTTTCGACGATTCAACATTCTATAGAGTAAGTAGAATAATATGAAATATCATTTAATATTCAATCAAACAATTAAATATAAGGTTTCTGGTCATCAACAATATTGGTCTGTTTGTGACAATCAAAAAATTATTAAAAATTTTTTGATTTTAAGCAATATTGAACATATCTGTAAAAAAAACTTTATAAAAATTGACGAAAAAGAATTTAATTATTTGCTTTTGGCTTTTCCAAACATAAAATTTGATTTTGCTTGTCGTTTCAAAGATGTAACAACCTATAGAATAATATGAAAAAAATAATTATAGATTTAGCATTTCCACAAACTCATCAATATTACAAGAGGGATTTTGATTTTGCTTCTGGTGATATTAACAAATGTTTGGTTACTGACTATAGCAAAAACCAAAATATGATTAAAAAATTTTTAGAAGCCAGCAATATCAAATATTCATTAATAGCTTATGATACTATTAGGATTTCTGAACAAGAATTTAATTATTTGCTTTTGGCTTTTCCAAATATGAAATATGAATTAAGAAAATCAAAAATTTTAAACCCAAGGCAATATATAATTTATGCACTATGAAATGGTTATTTTAATTTTTAAAGATAGTGAAGAAGTTTATCAAAACACATGGCTTATTTGTAAAACACAAACAATGATAGAAGAATTTCTTTTAACAAATAAAATTAATTTTATTAATGAAGGAAAGCAAATAATAATGAACCAAAATAAAAATTAATTTTTTAATGCTCAGTTTTTCAGATATTGATTTTAAGGAATATTATAATAAAAAAACAAATATATTAAGTTATTCAATATGAAAAAATCAGTTTTACAATTTGAAAACACTCCTAAAAATTGGGATAGAGTTGGTAGTCACAACATATTTTTAGCAAGCAATGAACAAAAAACTATAGAAAATTTTTTAGTCTTTAGTAAGATTGAATATTTTGGAAATGATTACCAAATAGAATTGCAAGAAAAAGATATTTTATATGTAATATTATGTTTTCCTAATTTAATTTTTGAAAAACTTGATCTATCTGAAAGTAATCTTAGTTGGTTAAGTAAAAATTTTGAATCTTACTATTTAGTTAAGTAAAAATAGAGGTTGTAATGAAAATATTAAAAAATATTTTGGAATTATTTAAAATAAAAAATAAAAAAGAAATAAAAATATCTATTATAGAACTTCTTAAATGTGCAAAAATAGGAGATTTATTTTTGGTGAATAACTATAATCATTTAGATAAAAACAATATAATTAAATATGTAGGAAGAAATGGGGTTGACCATTTGCAGTTTCTGAAAGATAATAACGGCGTTTCAATATTAGTTGAAACTAATAGATATGGCGAAAATCCTTTATTTAAGATAACCAAGAAATATATATGAACAAATTTGAAATAACCTTATCTTTTCCAAAAATTTATAATTCCTCCAAGGAATTGATAAATCCTTATGATCATTTTACTGTTAGTTTTATAAAAATGCTTAGTGATAACGGAATTAATTATAAACAAATAAAATCTGATATAATTATAGAAAACATTGATTTTCTTTATCTTCGTCTTATAATTACAGATAGATTCTCTTTTATTCAAAGAGAAGAATTTACAGAAAGCAAAGAAATAATTAAACAAGATTTCTCTGTAGTTTTTACTCCTAATTTTACTTATTGTGACTATATGATTAAAAAATAAAAAATTTAACCACTAAAATTTACACTACCAGAACCCATCCTTAAAAAATCAGCAACTTCAGAATCTGCGTAAATTAACCCTTCAGTGTTAACTTCCCAATTTAATCTGTTATCTGGTAAAATTTGATTTGTATTTGCATCTCTCACTATAGTTCCAGATGATAATTGTAAATTTATACCAGTTCCTTGTGTTCCCCTTAAGCATTGACCAAGAACATTTTGGTTTGGAACTGAGGTATCTACTGTCCAAAAAATTATTCTTTCTCCATTTATAAAGATAATCCCTGGTTCTTGATTGTTGATATCTGGCTGTTTTAAAACAGTAGCATCATTAACTGTAATTGTTCTATCTGAAGGAAGTAAGGTATTAGTTAAAAATGTACTGTTAGCATCACTAATTCTACTAAATTCATAATTACCAAAAATATTTTTGAATATTCTAAACGCAATAGGTTCTTTTGATGGAAGTTGCGTAAAATATTTTATAACAATTTTGTCACCAACATTATACATATCTGTTATTTGAACAGCAATATTGTTTGAAGCATTAGCAAATCCAGATTCACTAGCATTATCTTTAAGACTATCATATCCAGTAGTTGAATCAATTAATTTATAATTAACGCCATAATTTAATAAATTACCATTTTTATAAACAAGAATACTATTAATATCTCTTGGTTTTAATCCAAAAATATAATTATTATTAGGGTTTGAAAAGTAAGCTAACTGATAAGTACCAAAAGTGTCATCTATTGCATAAGTAGTAACTGCTAAGGTATCACCAGCATTCCCAACATTTAATTGAATACTCTCGTTGCCTATAATACTATAATCAGCACCTTCTTGAACTATTACTAAATAAGTTTCGCCTATTGTTCCAGCATCATTAAAAATTATTTGAGTATTGGTAGTGGTATAAGTAGTTGGGTCATCTAATTGTCCGTTATTATATAGAATAACATTAGTAGTTAATAAGGCAGAAACTGGCAAATTATAGGAGGTAGTTATACCATCTCTAGTAAAAACATTTGATGGAAATGGCATTAATCTTAAACCATTTAAGAACACGTCAGTATTTAATAATTGCGGATTTGCATTTTTAGCAGGGCTAGCAACAGGAACTAATTGATTAGTAGAAGTCAAAACCGTTTGTTCTGTTAAAATTTTACTAAAAGTATTTCTATCAAAAATAGTTATTGCTACTTGACTATTATTAGGAATAGGACTCATTATAGTTATTTGTGTTCCTGAATAAGAAACAGTAGCAATAGCTCCATCAACTGTAGCAAATATATTTGATACGTCACTTATAGGAGTTTTCAAATCAAATGTTGTAGCATTAGAATTATTATAAACTTTTCTTTTTTGAATTACTCCACCACCAACACCAAAACTTGTTATCGTCAATATATCGTTAGTAAAAATTGCATTATTTAATATTATTGTTGAATTGTTTGTATTATAAGTAAATTGCGAAGGCTTTAGTAATACTCCATTCAAATAAACAAATAATGCTTGTTTATTTTGAGGTACTTGTCCTATTGTAAATGAACCAGTGATGCCTGCTGGCGTACCAGAAAATATTTTAGTACGCATTTTTGGTCTTCTAATTTGACTTACAGGTAAATCTGTTAGATCACTATCATATTGTCCCGTATCATAACCAACTGTATCATAGCCACTAATTCCAGTTGGGGTATCTTGTGTGTAAATACTAATAGAAACTGCATCCCCTGCTCTAACTCGGGTTAACTCTTCAGGATGATTTTTACTTAATAAAGGCTCAATAAATTTATTTCCATCAATGATTATACTGCTATCAGTGTTATTAACTGGTAAGAAATTTCCAGGAATAGTTACATTACTTGCACCACCATTGACAAAAACATCATAGAATTTTTCTAAATCTCTAGTATCAAAATCATATCCACCAAGAACATTTTCATCATATGGTTGATTATCAAATCCTGCACCCAAAACAGTTCCAAACTGATAAAATTTAGCACCATCCATTACCGTACCGCCAAATTCTGTTCTACTAACTAATTGACTTAATACTTTTGGTGGCATTCCTTCAGTTGGTGCGTAATATAATTGTGCTCTATCTGCTGCTGTTAATTTATTCACATCATAATTAGCTGGGTTTGCATTATCAGGAATATTGCTAGTTCCAATAACTCTATCATAAAGAAACTTAATATGATTAGTATATTGATCAGTAACTTGAACATTTGCAGTATCTACTTGGGTTCTGCGTTGTTCTGTTAATGTTCTAAGTTTAACGTGATATGGCTTTGCTTCTGTAAAGAAACTTACTAGATCATCCGTTTCATCATTAGGTAAAATATAATCTTGGGTAAAAGATAGATCAAATCCCTGACCATAAACCATACTGGTTTTAAATGCCCAAGGAATAATACTTTGTTCAGTATGAGCATATCTTACCATAGTGATAAAAATTTCATTTTGCTGCACAGTAGTCAATAACGTATTTCTAAAAGCAAGAATAAAGTTTTTTAATACGGTACTTATTGCCAAATCTAAAGAAGTATTTGTAATATCGTAATTATATAAATTATCTAAAAACTCAATAGTTCCGTTACCTTGTGCGATTAATGCAAATTGACTTAATCCATTTACTAACGTATATAGATAAATTGCAAAATTGCCAGCTCCATTGTTTAAAACTTTAATAATGTTTCCTGATACAAATTCATTAACATTTGAATTCATATCACTAATAGTGTTAAATGTATAATCTATTTTTGTAGAAACACTATATCCTGCACTATACCAATCAATATTTTGCCAGTAATCAGTCGATCTATATTGTTCATTTGAAATTAACGTCCATTGTGAATTTCCTTGGTAAGTCCATAAACTCCAATAATTATTAAGTAATTCATCATTTAGTACTAATACTCTAGTTCCAGCACCAATACTTCCTATTAATAAATTCCTTGCTGCTCTTGTACTGACTTCAATATCGTACATTGTAGAATCAGGAAGCGGATCATTAATTCTTAATAAACTATCCCAGTTAGTAATAGCTACTGCATTTACCAATGCTAATTGATTATTAACTTTTTCTATGAAATTTCTTCTTGCAATAAGTCTATTACTAAAAAAGGTTTGACGAGGTCTAAAAGCTGTACCATATTTGATTACTGAACTTAATGTAGGATCAGGAACTGTTAAATTTAAATCATCAAACCCTACTAAACTGTCTCTTAATTTATTCCATAAATCTATATACGGTGGAGTATTCTGATCTTCTTCCCTTAATAATAACCATTGTTTATGAATTATACTATCATTAGCATTTTCATAAAACACAACTTGTAAAACGCTACTTTGATCATTTATAAAAGTATCTGCATTATAAATTATAAAAGCATTTATATCTATTGGAGCAAACCATACAATATTTTGATTTACAGTATTGGATATTAAGTTTGCTACGCTATTTGCATCTAATCTTCGTTGTGGCAATCCATCTGGAATAGTTGTTGGTAATAATACCCAAAAATAATAAGTGGTAATATTACTATTACTGTTGCTATCATATTCAACAACTTGAGAAAATGGTGTGTCGCCTTGATTATCTACATAAACCGTTCCTGATGGTCTATTAGTACCTGTTTGTTGCTGTGACAATACATAAGAAGCATAATTATCTGGCGAAACTGGGCTTGCAGTCCATTCATAAATGTCTACTGAAACACCAGGAGCCAATGAACCCCAATTTTTTCTTCTATAATTTAAATCACCTTGTTCATAGTCTAAATATCTAGTTGTACTCAAATCCCACCATAATTGACCAAGCTGAGCTGCACCCCAAGAATTTGCTATATCAATATTATCATTAGTATTGATACTATCCGTATAAAAAGCAGGGTCATTGTCTATTTTATAAGTTATTTCTTCATCTGCACTAGCAAATATTAATCCTTTTACTGGGTCATAAACCTGAACTTTTACTTGATCAATATTAGTAATACTGTCATAGATATAAGTAGTATAGATTACGTCAGTATTAATTCTATCATTTTGTAATCTTTCTTCTCCCCAACCATCTGATGAATAACTATAAACTGCCCATAAACTTAATTCATTGCTATCAACAAATGATAAATCATTTACTAACCATCCATTAAATGGAACAAAATTATCTCTTTCAGTTAATGAACTAAATCTAACTGGTTTTAAAACATAAACAAATGGCGAAACTAAATTACTGGTTAATGCTAAACCTGCATCAACTGTTACATTACCAGAAACTGTAAAATTAGTACCTAAAGAATCACTAATAACTAATTGGTTACTTTGGCTAATACTTGCAGTAGTTGAGGAGTTTCCTGCATTTATTAAAGCATTGTTTATATCACTAACTGTTTGTGTTATACCATTGCTAGTAAGAGTAACTATAATTGGTGTTTGGTTCGTTAATGTAATAGTTAAAGTATCACCAATAGTAAAAACTGGATTTTCTATAGTTCCTTGAATTTCTGTACTATATATTATTCCTGTATCAATAGCAACATCAATACTAAATTGCGTGTTTAATAATGTTTGACTAGAACTATTAGTATTTAAAACTTGTTGAACGCCTTGTAATTCTCCACTTGTAGCAGTAGAAGTTTGCAAAAACAATATATCATTTGGATTTAAATCATGAGGTGTCAAACAAGTAAAGATTGTTGGGTCACTAGGATTTTCTCCTATTTCAATACTTACAAGCTGAGCATCTTTGCATACTCGATAAACTGTCCAATCTTTATCATCTTTTAATATTTGCCAAATAGTATCCCCATCATTAAATACTCCACCATTTTCTAATACTTGAGTCGAAAATAAATCAGTAAGAGCGGAAGTATTCAAAACAGTATAAGTAGTTTCATTTAACTGAACGTAACCAGCAGTTGGTAAGTCTCTACTTGTATCGTTTTGAAAATTTCTTAACGTAAATTGTTTATTTGTTGTATTATTGGTATTTTTTAATACCCAACGTGGATCATTAGGTAAAATATCTATATGGGTTGGGTCAGTATCTGCTATATTATTGAATTCTATAAGTTGTGGATTCGTAGTAAAATCACTTGGTCTAATCTGTAATTCAAAAGAGCTTTTTCTTTCTGTATTGCCATAACTATTTAACAAAAAAGCCCATTCTTCTAAAACATTAAATCCAGCAGTCTTAGTAATAAAATTGCTTCTTAAAATATTACTAAAACTTGGCAATGTTCCTTTGCTTTTGATAAAACCTAAATAATAATCAAATTCAGTCTTATTATCTAGTAATAATCCATCCATATAATCAGTTTCAACATAACCAAGGGTATGTTGTGCTAAAGCATTCGTATCACCACTACTTGGTGAACGATCAAAATCATAAAAATGTCTAAATTGATCTACACTAGTTTCAAAATTCTTTATTAACGTAGAATCTTGAACTAGAAACCCATCAGCTATTGGTTGTCCTAACCAATTAGTAGTTCTATCAACAAAAATCTGAAGTCGTGGCAATCTAATACCTAAAACTGGATTATAAATTAAATTTCCAAAATTAGTAGTATTATCAAGTATTAACGCATGTTCATATTCTTTTAAACTTAATCTTAAGCAATAGACACCTTGAACACTGGAATCATTTAATGTTATTTCAAAACTATTAGCATTTCTAGTAACAGTATATTTGTCATTTGAAATAGCAAATCCTAAGCGATCTAATACACCATAAACTCCATTAACAAACTCAGCAGTATTATCTACAAATCCTTGGGTAAAATTATAAACTAAATGATCACTTGCTGGACTAAATATTATTGCATCTCCAGCAGTTAATTGTATTTGACTCCATGATAAAAAGTCATTTGCTGCACTAATAAAATCTTTTGGCCGTGAATTTACCGTATCATAATCAGCAAAAGACCATCCTTGTGATTCTAGCCATGCTTGATAGCCAACAAAAAAGTCATAAACGCTTTGTCTAGTAGAGAAAGATGAATAATACAAAACATCTACTGATTCATTAGCAATTTGATAATTATTATTAACTGTAACATTTTTTACTGTTAATGATGTAAAACTTGAATTTTGTACTGGTAATATTTTAAATTTTTGGGATACGCTATCATAACCGCTTATTCTGTAGCTAGTACCATCCCATATAACTATTACAGCACTATATATTGGTTGAGAAATACTAGCACCTTCATAAAGAATAGTGTTTATGTTTGCTGATGGGATTATACCAAAACTTTCACTATTAAGTTCAAGTGTAGTAGTGTCAATAAATGAAGCAGTTCTATATCCTAATTGAGCATTAAGATAAGTTTGCAAATATGCAAAATTGGCAGTTATATCTATATTTTTTGATGTTAAATAGTCACTAGACCATTGACTTATACCTTTTACGGTTACTAAATTACCCAAAGAATCTAATTGATTATGTACCAATAAGTCTATACTACCAGTTCTTCTCAAAAAATCAGTATTATATATTTGTCCATGATCTCTTGCTAATTTTCTAGCTTCCCAAAAAGTATCAACAAATCTAGCTGGCTTTGCTAAATATAACGCTTCACTTAAATCAAAAGAATAACTTGAGCTAGTAAACCATCTTGTTTCCACAGGAGAAAGATCACCAAAATTCCAGTTTGCTTGAGCATCTATAACATTGGGTACAGAATTTACTAATCCTAAACTAATTGGATCAATAAGGTTTCCTTGACTATCGACTGGAATAAAATTCAATAACCCTTCTCGAGAAAGATAATCATAGGTTCCAGCTCTATTTCCTTGTTTAATCGTACCAGTAGACAAATCTGTCCACATGTAAAGATTTTGAGCTGTGTAAGGAGCAGAACCATACTCAGATTGCCACCATAACGGTTCTTGACTAAAGCCAAGCATTTCCCAAGGAGACGTATGGGGTCTAAATGTATCATAAAAATATTGAAATATACCCCTCCAATGTCCAGGAGAAGGTTTTCCGTTTGGTAATTTTGTATTACTATAGTTCCAAGTTAAAGGATTTCCTTGGTCAAAAGTAGTATTTAAGACAGTATCTAATCTGTTTGCTACTGCCCATCTATCATACCTTGGTTTTTGTATATTTAACCATTCTTCTCTTGAATAATCAGTAGTTCTCCAATATCCAGGTATAACCTCTAAGCTATCAAATTCTAAAACCCTATCTGGATTACTATAGCTACTATCAATATTGTTGTATATTTGATTTTCTAATTCTAATATTACTTGATCTCTATAATCGTTATATGCAGTGAATAAACTACCATCATGTCTTCTTATAACCATTGTAGCTGGAGTTTTTAGTGTATCAAGGAATATTTCTGGCGTATAAGTTTTAGTAACCCCTAAAACTGCTGCTGTAGCTGGTATATAATAAGTCTGTGATGTTGAATTACTGTTATAAAAAGGAAAACTTGAATTTTTTCCTAAATTTATTTGAGTTATAGCATCAGATAACCAAGTAGAAGCAGGGATACTATCTGTGTATCCTTGAGTAATAAACTGATTAAGTTTAATCAATAATTTACTAAAAAATGTCGTATATTCTCTATTTGAATATCTTATAGCATTAGTTAATTTTAAGTTATCTGAGCCAGTTAATAAACCAACTCTTAACATGCTGGCAGTATGATTTAAAATATTTGAACCTAAAGAAAGGTTTCTTAAAGTATCTCTAAAGTTATTATTACCAAAAGCAGAGCCTACCAATGAAGTTTGTGCATTTATAATACTTGATAATTGTGGTAAAATTTCATTAAAAGTTTGAGTAACTATTCTTTGATTATTAGGATTGCTTTCAAGATTGAATGGAATTGAAAAATAACCATCATTAGTTACTGTTGGTATAGTATCAGCATAAAGCTGAATTTCTAAAACATCATTAGTATTTAATGCCAATGAATCGCTAAGCATTAATACATTTTCACTTACATCATAATCTGTATTTTCTACTAATATGTTACCATTTAAATACACTCTTACGTTTGGCTGAAAAGCATTTATATTTTGATCTGGCGTTATAGCTAAATTATAACTTCTTTGGTACTCAACCAGATTTAAATTATCCAATATTGGAGTAATAACAAACTCTTGATTAACTGTTTGTCTGCTTGGTGAGGCATCACCATACCAATCATTTAAGTATTGGTCAAGCGTAGAATCAAAAGCGTTATTTTGATTTAAGCACCAATAATAACCTTTAATAATATTGGTTATTTCATTACTTACATAAGTATAAGCGTTATTTCCCAAATCATTATAAAAACTTATATCTCCAAAAGTATCAAAGGTTAAATTTATTCCTAATGTTGTATCTACAATATTTCCATTTGGAACGTAATTAAATAATACTGAACCTGTAAAATTAGATTGTGGATATTTAATAGAATCATCTAACCTTATATTATCTATGTCATATAAAGAAAATAATGGTGGTTGGTTAGTTAAATTTTTTGTTTGTCCTAAAATCCAAGCATTATTGTTATACCAGTAATATTGACCAGCATTTATTATGCCGCTTTTTATCCTTACTGTTTCGCCTTGTTGTGGGATTCCATTTGCATTTAATCCATCTTTAACAATAGATAATCCAATAACTCCTAACGTATTAATACCAAATACTCTATATATTATATTATTTCTGCTAGTATTAGTATCTCCAGTTAATAAAATAGTCATTCCTTCTACTAAAGGAACGCCATCAATACTATATGAACTTTTTCCAACTATATCAACTAAATTATCTTTAGTAGATAAAACATCTACATCTTGTCTTGCATATCTACCCCAATTATATAGTTCTAAATTTGGTAAAAACTCTATAATAGGTCTTGTTGCTTGAATAAATGAACTATTATCACTGTTAACATTACCAAGAACATTTTTATGAAACCAGCGATTACTTCTGCTCCAAGCATTACCATTGTTACTATCTCTTCTTATAGTCCAGTATTGTGCTGGTGTTCCTTCACTATATCCATCATAAGGGGTTGAATCATAACTTGGTACGTCATATTGATTAGAAATATTATATATATTGTCATTTATAAGACTAATTGAGTTTCCAACACCTTCTACTATAAAAGCAGTATTATTATATTCTGTATTAACATCTGCTGTAAATTGCACTTTCATACCAGAACTTAACACTAAACCACTTGGTGTAGTATATGATATTTGTCCAATTATATCAGTTACAACATCAGTAATATCTGTAATTATGTTTATTTGTGGTCCAATTTGTACCCAAAAGTAATTGGTAAAGTTAATAAACATATCAGGATTAATAGGCGGACACCATGAATAATATTCTTGACTAAACAATCTGCTTTCGTTTATAGTGTTAGCACCGTCAAATTTTAAACTATTAACAATATCTGAATAAAATTCTGTAAAATTATTAGTATTTGTATTATCAACACTTACAACCGTAGGTTCTAACTGATAATCATTTCTTTTTGCTGTTGGTTCCTGAATATAAAAATCTTCAGATGGATCATAATACAAACCATTTTTTTCACCAACAAATCCGCTTATACTTTCTAAAGAACTAGGTTGTATAAGTGTATCCGCTGTAACACTTAAAAATTTAGTTAAAGCACTGGTTTGTAGATATGCAGGTAAAAAATTACTAGACAATCTTCTGCTTGGCTGAGAAACCGTATTTGTAATTCTTGGAAGAAAATCTTTTGCAGCCATCAGAAACCTAAATTAAATAATATTTTATATATTATATATTTACTTGCTAAAAAAGTCTATTTTTAAATTGTAAATATAATTTTAACTAATTTATATTAATAAAAATGGCTTCTCCAATATATACTGGATTTAGTACTGTAAATGGCTATCAAACTCTATATAACATTGATATAGTGAATCAGGATTTACTTAACAATTTTTATACTAGACGTGGCGAAAGACCAATGGATCCAAATTATGGTAGTATAATACCTGATTTATTGTTTGAAAATAAAAGTGCTACTATAGTAAGCACTATCCAAAATGATATAACAAATATCATAGCAAACGATCCAAGAGTGCAATTACAAACTATGGAAATAGCTGAACAAGAAAATGGGTATGTTATTTTTTTAAGTTTATATTACATCCATACCAAAACTATAGGTGCATTGCGAGTAGAATTTAATAATTCTATTGGAATTGTTAATCAACAGTAGTTTTAGTCAGTTTTGGCAATTTTGATATTTTATTCATTCTAAATATCATACAATGTCTGCTAAATTTATCATCTGATGTTATTAATTTTAAATAATTTATAGAAGTTTCATCTAAATCAATAAAACTATAAGGAAATAATTTTTTATTTAATGGTTTACCTAAATAAAAATAACCGCATAATGTTAATTATAAAGAACACCCTAGCACATCTTACACTGAAAATATAAAACTTTTTATAACGCTGCGTAAGGTGAGTAAAAAAGAAGAGATATAACATCACTTAATTTCATTTGGGATAACCATTATTAACATAAATTTCAATCACATGATTATTAAAACATTTAGGGTTGTTAGTTAATTTTAGATAATTAACATCATTCATAGTTAGATCATAAAACCCATAAGGATAATCATTTTTTAAAGGTTTTACCAAATAAACAGAAAAAGCTAATGCAATTTCATAATCAAAAATAAAAACATGATATTTCTCTTTTAACTTTACCATAAATGATCTCTATTTTTCTGGGGCATTCTTTCTACATAATAGTCATCTCCTCTTTCATGGAAATATATATTTTTATTAAATATTTCTTGTGATATTGTTAATCTTAAATAATTAAAAGAATTTCTAGTTATGGTAAAATCACAAGGAATTGCATGATTTTCTCGAAAATTTATATTAAGATGATCGCAAATTTCTTTTACTAATTTTCTATCATAAACTATCATATCAAACATCATTAGACATATCCTCATATTTAAAATTCGTAGCTAGTTGAAGATAATGAACATCATTAATAGAAATTATAGATTTATAGACTGGCAACTTTCCTATTTTTTTAAAAACCAAAGAACTATCGTAAATTTCTAAAAAATCCTTTATTTGCTTAAAACAAATTATTTTGCAAAGGGTTTTATCCATTTTTAATTCTTCAAAACTATAATGAATTCTTTTATATGCAAAAAATTTAACTGAATTTTGCTCTAATTCTCTAGTTGAAGCGGCACAATTTTTGCTGCAATGCAATGCCCACCCTCTTTTCAAATCTATAGGGCGTGCTAAAAATTTTTTAGAGCATAACTGACATTTAATTTTTATTTTTTTCATAAAGGTTACTCTAGCATATTTTTACTACTTTTTCAAGAGGTAAATAGATAATATCATATTTAATAGGTTTATGCGATGACATCATCTAGTAGTTATAGTCAAAAAAGACAAAGTGAATTGTTTGCTGGAGAAAACTGGAATGTTGCTTTTAAAGCGTTCAGTACAGTAAATTTAAAAGCATATGATTATGACACAATAAAATCAGCTTTAATTCAGCAAATTCAAACACTTTATCCAGAAAATTATACTGATTGGGTAAGTAGCAGTGAATTTGTTTTTATCATAGACATGTTGGCATATTTAGGACAAAGTTTGGCATTTAGGATAGATTTAAATGCTAGAGAAAACTTTTTAGATACTGCTGAACGTAGAGAAAGCATAATAAAATTAGCTAAATCGCTTGGCTATACTGCAAAAAGAAATTATCCTGCTCGTGGCTTAGTAAAACTTCAAACTATTCAAACAGATCAACCTATAAGCGATAGTTTAGGCAATAATCTTAATAACGTAGCTATAAATTGGAATGATAGTACAAATGTGAATTGGTATGACCAATTTATTCAAATTGTTAATACTGCCTTACAAAGTACCAATCCTTTTGGATTACCTATAAAAACTGCTACCTTAACTAATAATGTTGTAAGTCAGTTATACCAACTTAATAGCCAAACTCTAACTACTATTAGTGATAGCTTTAACGATACTATAAATGGACAGAATTTAAATTTTGAATTAGTAAATCCAGATATAGATAATGATTTACTTCTCTATACAGAAATATCTCCTGATCCGCTTGCTGCTAAAAAACTAATATACCAATATGATGGTGCTGGAAATTCTAGTCCTAATACTGGGTTTTTTGGTTATTTCAAACAAGGAACTCTTGATTTTCAAGATTTTCAATTTACTTATCCTATAGAAAATAGAATAGTTGATATAAACGTAAACAATATAAATCAACTAGATGTATGGGTCCAAGAAATAAACAATAGTGGGTTAGTAGTTAATACTTGGACTATGGTTCCAACTACAGATACTATTGCTTTTAATAGCATAGATAGTCAAGTAAGAACTATTTTTAGTGTTATAAGTAGAGATAATGATCAGATAAGTATAAAATTTGGTGATGGTAGATTTGGAACTTCCCCAACTGGGTTATTTAGAATATGGTACAGAACAAGTCTTGGTTCCAGTTTTGATATAAGTACTAATGATTTACAAAATATACAAATAACAATACCTTATTTTGTTAATAATGGCAATAATAGCCAACCTTATAATTTAACATTAACCTATTCTTTACAATATCCTATTGGTAGTCTTGATGCTGGTTCTAGTGTTGCAGCAGAAACTGCGAACCAAATCCAAACTAATGCTAATCAAGTTTATTATACTCAAAATAGAATGGTTAATGGACAAGACTATAACGTATTTCCTTTACAAAATGGAAATACAGCAAGGAAAATAAAGGCTATAAATCGTACTTATAGCGGGCAAAGTAGATATATTGATATTAATGATCCAACTGGTTCCTACCAAAATACTAAACTTTTTAGCGATGATGGTATAATATATGAAGAAAATTTCAATAGAAGCAATTATGAATCATTACCAACTATTAAAACTGCTTTAGAAATAATAAGCAGCGATATTCAACCACTATTGAATGAAATTGATTTTAGAGACTTTTATCTTGCCAATACAGAAAGATTTACTGTTGATCAAAATCCTTTTCCTACTATATGGTATCAAGCAAGCAGCAATTCTAGTACTGGCGAATTTCAAGCTAATTATGGTTCTGGTTATGTACCAGCAGCAGTTGGGGTAACAGCTAGTAATAATTACAAATATATAACTTCAGGCAGTCTTGTTAAATTTAATGGTCCAACTGAAATATTAGGAAACGTGGTAAATCCTGTTTTTGCTATAGGCGATACCTTAATTTTTAATAGCACATCTATTCAAAATTCTTTTTCAAGTCCTATTACTGTTACTTTTAGTGGAACAACACTTGCTTCTACTATAAGTGATATAAACAATAATGGAAGTTTAATTACAGTAGGGATAAGTGCAGTAAATTTCAATAACCAATTACAAATTATAGATGTTAATGGGGAAACATTAACTATTATTGGAACTGCACAAACAAAATCAGGTTTACCAATAACTTCTGTTAATACTACTGAAATTTGGTGTAATGTTAATCAATTATCAGGAAATGGCATTAGTGCATCAATAACATCAACTGGGATTGGACCAGTACAGTTAAATCAACCAATACCATCAGGTTATAGAGTAACTAGCGTAATACCAAGTTTTAATAGAACGCTTACATCAGATCAAATTACTACTATTCAACAATTAATTAATTCAAAACTTACTTTTGCTTTAAGGTATGATATTTCTAGTGGTACATGGATAGTAGTTACAAGTGCAAATATTGATTTCTTAGATGCTTTTAGCTATACAAATGCAGGCGATTCTTCAAATAGCAATTTAGATGCTAGTTGGTTATTATTAGTTCAATATTTGCCAGGACAAGGATATTGGAGTTTTACTACAAGAAACCTAAGATATATCTTTGAAAGTGTCACAGATGCAAGGTTTTATTTTATTTCTAATTTTAAGGTAGTTGATAGTACAACTGGACTTGCTTTAAGCGATAATATAAAGGTTCTCAAATACAATACTAAACCTATTGGTACTGGACCAAATATTAATAATGGTAATGAAGGTTTAGGAATTCCTTATCAATTTGATATTATTAATAGCTTTCAATATCCAGACGGCTATACTGAACCTAGAAGAGTTCAGATAACATTTCCTGATACTTTTGATACTGGAAACCCAGATAATCCAGATTCCTTTTTGACGTTGGTGGATCCACAAGGAAGTTTAACTGCTGGAAGTTTATTAACTCGTTATGTTTATCAAACTTTAACTACTGATGGTGATTATCAGTATTGGGACAGTGACACAACTATTGTTACTTTTCAAGATAGTAGCATGATAACTACAAGTACAATTTCAGTTGGTTCAGTGGCATTTGCTATAAATCAATCAAAATTCTATTTAAATTCATCTGGTACTATTGTAGATGATACAAGTAATCATCAAGCATTTTTGGGAAGAAATGATTTAGATTTCCAATGGAATCATTATGCACCAGCGGATCAAAGAATAGATCCAACATTTACCAACATTATAGATACATATGTTCTTACTGAAAATTACTATCAAGCTGTGCAGACTTGGCTTAATACTGTAAATCGACCACTATTTCCTGATTATCCAACAAGTGATGCTCTTAGACAACAATTTAGCGATTTATTAAATTTCAAAATGATAAGTGATGAAATGATTTTTTCTAGTGCTAAATTCAAATTACTTTTTGGTTCAGCAGCAGATGAGCAGTATCAATGCCAATTTAAAGTAGTAAAGGTTCCAGGTACTGTAGTAACCAATAATGAAATACAACAAAGAGTTATTACTGCCATTAATCAATTTTTTAATATAGATTTATGGAATTTTGGAGAAACATTTTTTGCTACTGAGCTAATTGCTTATTTACATCAACAGTTAGCTACTGTAATCTCAAGCATTGTCATAGTTCCAAAAATTAGCACAAACAAATTTGGTAATTTATTTGAAATACAGAGCGATCCTAACGAATTATTTTTGTCTGTAGCTAGTGTTAGTGATATAATAATAGTTGATAACTTTACTCAAGGCAACTTAAATATAGGAAATTAAATATGAAAGTAAATGAATTATTAGAAGCAACTATGCAAAATGTAGACTCTAGCAATATAGCAAGCATAGGATGGAAAGATGGAAATTTGGAAGTAGAATTCCTAAATGGAAGTTTATATATGTATTTGGATGTTCCAGAATCCGTTTTTGAAGAATTTATTGAAAGTTACAGTAAAGGTCAATTTCTTGCAAGAAATATAAAAGGACAATATGAATATAGAAAAATTAGTTAATTTTAGTTGACATTTAATTATTTTAAGATTAAGATAAAATATTAAAGACAATTAAAAGAAAAATTATGAAAAAATGTTTTTGTTATAGTGATATTTGTACTTGCGAAAAAAATTCAGATGCAAATGATGACGAAGACGATAATAATGATTATTTTACACAAGAATTAGAACTATATCTATTAGGTAAAAGAGATTTTATAAAATTACAATCTGAATAAATTTTAAATTAAAAACTTAAGATTTATTTTAGCCATAGATAAAAGGAAGTGGTGTTCCACCATCTTGATAAGTATTTATTTCAACTTCTAACGCTGCCATTTCTGCAACTGCTTCTGCTTTTAATTGTGCACCATTAAGACTTATTTGTCCTTGTGGTCCAGGTATTCCAGCAAATTTCTCATATGCGTTGCCTAATATCATTTTACAGAGTGCCAATGTGTAGTTTCTTATCCAAGGTCCACTATATCTACCACTTATGAGTAAATCATCACTAACATCCATATAAGCAACAATTCCTACATCCTCTGTCACTATCTGATGCCTAATTATGGTAAGTCTGCTAGTTCTACTATCCCATCTAAAATCATAAGTTGCACCAAATAGCTTTCCAGCAGTTTCAAGCCAAGAGCTATAATAATAAAATGTTGCTAAGTCGCCTTGACCTGTTGGTTGTAATAGATATAGGTTAGTATAGGCTAAGCTAAAAGGATCGTATTGGTTTCCATTAGTTTGACCAGAATTAGCACCTAAACCTTGTCTATAAATCTTTGAAACCTCAATTATCTCTTTTGGTAAAGTATAAGTCTGAACCTCTGGCTGAAGTGTTAAAAAAAACACTCCTTCTTGTGTAGCATTACTGCTTCTTTGTCTATATCTTTGGAGAGCTATGTCTAAGCTAGTAGTTAAGTCGTTAATACTTAAATCTATTTCAACTAAATTATTTGACAATAATACAAGAACTTGATCAATAAGTTTTTGTTTTTCTGTTTTTTCGTTAGCAACCATTATAAAACCAATGCAAATATATTGTTAAACTATTTATTGCTTATTCTGATTTCACTAGCATTGGTGCGTTATCTCTTAAATAATTTTCATTGTCTTGATCTGCTTGTTGACTAAAACTAAGTTGATAACCTTCACCTTGTTCTACAATAAGCTGATTCCTTAATTTTGCTAATTCTTTTTCCTTATTTAAAGTTGCAGTAAAAATATTTAACAAAATCTGAGTCAAATATGAAAATGGATTATCACTTTTCATTTCGTTAAAAGTCAACCCAGTTTGGCATAATCTTACTACTCCCTCGCTTCGCATTTCATCAATATAACTATACCCTCTCCAATTACCACTTCTGCTGTATCTTTCTGCAAGCTGTACATATGCGTCACCAAGTTTTCTAGTGACTCTTCCATGTTTAGTAGAAAACTCGCCATTATGTAAACCATCTTTCCAATGACTCTTACCCACACATTTTAATTGATTATCGCAAAAAGAATAATGCTGAAATGCTGGAAAATTTACTGGTGTCTTAACTTCTCTATTTTTCTTATCAATAAAAGTAGGAACATGTTCGTTAGTCATTACTCTAAAGACTAATTCTTCATTTTTTATATTCTCTGCCTTAAAACCATATTGTTCTATATATGCATCAATTTGTTTATTTGACATTTTTTTATTTTCAAATAAATCATCACCAAGATTATTATTAAGTCTAATAGCTCTTTTTATTTTAGCTTCCGCAATTACTGTATCGTTTATTTCTGATAAATTAGATACAATATAATCAAAATCCTTATAGTTATCATCTAAAAAACTGCAAAAACTTATTTTACTTTTGTTTATCTCTTGTAATAACACACTGTTACTTAAATAATTAGTACTTTTTCTACGGCGTGACATAATTCCTCAAAAATGTTTAATTAATCATTAATAATATATAAAATTTTAATTAAATGCAATATAAAATTCATGTTTTAAACTTAAATAAATATAATATATAAACTTTTTATTAAAGCATTTTATGGTCAATCAAATTTACGCATCTACCAGCCCTTATTATAATACTCCACAAACAAGTTTTTCATTAGATTTATGGCAAGGTATTGATATTTTAGCATATGATACTGATAAGATGTTATTACTTCCAAAACTTTATGAGTTTAGACCAGATTTACTTAGCTATGATCTTTATCAAACTACTAGACTTTGGTGGGTTTTTTCTGTTAGAAATCCTGATGTTATAAAAGACCCAATTTATGATTTTATTGAAGGTTGTCAAATATATGTTACTGATAAAGAAACTCTTTTTAGCATATTAAACATATAAAATATGGTAGATATAACTAGCAACACTAATTTTCAACCAACAGCAGTAGTGGATGCTGATGGTAGTCTGCAAGTTCAAAACTTTGGCGGTTTATCTTCTAATATACCTACCTCACCTTTTTTAAATAGGTCAACCATTAATTTAGGTAATAATAATCTTATTTCCAATACTGGAGCAATTCAATCAGATAATGATGCAATAGAAAAAGCATTAAATTCATATGATGCTGTGAAAATGCAATTACCTACTTTTCAAGCTAATGTACTTGATACGGTTGAAAATTATACTTATAATTGGAAATTGTATTTAGCTCCTGAAGCTCAAGTTTTAAATGTGGATCAAAAACCCACTGGTCCTTTTTATATAATAGCTCAATCTGGAGTTAGTAGTAATTTTTATATCAAGGATGTTGAGATAGAAAGTATTGTTGGACCAAACCCAAAAACAAGAAATATTAGCAGCGTTGTTTTTAGAATGACAATAGTCGAACCACAAGGTATTAGCTTAATTGATAAATGGATTGCTGCTGCTGCAAGTTTAAACATAAAAAACATTAATATATGTCCACTAATGTTAGAACTTAGCTTTAAGGGTTATTCTCCCCAAGGTCAACAAGCCACAACTAACAATTTGACTAGAACGTGGAGAGTTAAAGTAAATGATATAAAAACAAATATGGATAGTGGTGGTAGTGAATATAGATTAAGTTTTACTACAGCAGAAGATTTTAGTTTCAATCGGTTTAGTGCTGCTGCTATTATACAACAACAAATTTCTTTCCCAATAACCACAGTAGGTAAATTTTTTGATGATTTTGGATATTACCTTACTTTACAAGCTACGGTAAAGTCAGCACATAGTTCTATTGCAAGAGATGAGTATGTTTTTAAAGTTAATCCACAAATGAGAAATTGGGTCATTGGCGAATTGGCACAAGAAAAAAACACACCATCTATGTTTATTGATGACTCTGGTCAACGAAGTATTGTATTAAGTACTAACATGACACTTGATAGAATTGTTGATATTGTTCTTTCTTCTACAAAAGAAGGTCAGAAAATGGCTAACCCAAGTAGCAAAAATGAAAAATTGGATAGTCAGCCATTAGCTCCTAAAATATCTAAAATAGCAAAAATAAATGGTAAGACAGAATTTTTAGCATTTAATAAAACAGCTAATGATTATAATAAAAGATTTACTTATTATATCAACCAATTCGCTACTATTAGAACTATAATTGATGAACCCAATAATATAAATCAAGATTCAAGAATTCAATACTTAGTACAAGATGCTCTAAAAAAGAAATATCAATATATTTTTACTGGAGAAAATACTGATGTTTTAAGATTGGATTTAAAACTTGATAATTTATGGGTAATGTCAAGTCAATATTATGCAAACTCATTGCAAAGAAAAAATAACGTAAGTTCAAAGTTTATCAATCCTAATGATAAGACTAGTAATATTAGTACGCCTGATGATTTAAGAGATCAAAATAAAAATAATCCTTATCAGTTCACTCCAATTCCTAATAGTGAAACAGAAACTATATTAAAATATACACAAAATTCTGATTTTACTAGCAATCTAAATACTAATTCTACCCCTATTCCGAAAAATCCAACCACTATTGACCCTAATTTATTAAATATAGAAAGTTTAGATCAATTAACATCAAGTAATCAAATAAATGTTTCACAGTTACAAAGTGCTATTACTACACTTGATGCACAAAATACTGCTAATGCTCCAGTACAAGCACCTCAAGCCAATTCAATATCAAATATTCCAACTCTAACTGGTACACTATCAAGACTAGCACCTCCACAAGTATCTAGTCTAATAAGCGGATTAACTACTAATACCCCTAACTCAACAAATGCTAATGGAATATTAATAGAAACACTAAATACCTCAAATATACAGAACTTAAATAAAAATGCTGTTTTAAGCATGTATAGAAATCAAATAGATCCACAATTAGATAGTCATAGAGTTTTAGATAATATTGAAGAAACAAAAAATTTAGGAAGAAGTATTTTTGGTATTATAACTAACCAACTTTATAATCAATCTAGTGACTTGATAAAAATAGAAATGGAAATCCGTGGTGATCCTTATTGGTTAGGTGAAAGTGATTATGAACAATTTACTAGACTAACAAACAATACTACTGAACAACCAAGCAAAGTTGGCTATGCTAATTTTTTAAGGGGAGAAAATTGTTTATTTCTAACTTTTCAAACACCATCAACTTATAATGATGCTACTGGATTAATAAATTTACAACAAAGTGATTTATTTGCTGGTGTTTATACTGTCATTACTGTTGTTAGCAGTTTTGCTGATGGTAAATTCACACAAAGACTAGATTGTTCAAGAGATATTCAAACTGATCCTAAATTACTAAGTAAATATATAAACTCAAGTAACTCTCCATCATCTGTTTCTAAAAGTAATGGAAACTTGGTTGGATTAATCAATAAGATAATTTAAGATATTCAAATGAAATTTGACGATATAAAAGCTAATAAAGATATAAAAGCGATTGCTTCACAAGCTCCTATTGATTCAAAGGTTTATGGAAAAGAAGTGATTGTGAAAAAATTTGAAAAACTTGGTTGGAATTTAGCTGGTTCAGGTCATTTTGCTTTGGTTTTTGAAAATCCAAATAAAAATTATGTGATAAGAGTTGAATATAATAAAGATTTAGGTTTTGAAGAATTTTATGAATTTGTTAAAAATCACAAATGTAAATATCTTCCTAAAATAAAAAAAGATAGTATTAGAAATGGTGGAGAAATTAAAAATATCTATTTAATAGAAAAACTAATGCCACTAAAAGATGAAAAGTTAAAAACTATAATTATTAACTTATTTAATGATTGGCATCCAACAGAAAAAGATAAAATTTTATTGAAAAAATATCCAAGATTAGAAGAATTTATAGAATATATGGTAAGAAATATTGGAGATAAAACATTAGATATTCACGAAGATAACCTGATGCAACGAGCAGACAAAACCCCTATAATAATAGACGCATTTTATAATAACATATGAGTTCACAAAGTCGCATAAGTAATCCAACTGGTGGAGCAATAGATAGGGTTGACTTACGATGCACTCAAATTGGAGTTGTCAAAGAAGTCATAGACGGCGAAACTATGGGTCGATTAAAAGTTTGGATTAAAAATAGTAATACTTTAGAAAATGATCCAAGAGGTTGGGTTACTTGTAACTATGCAAGTCCTTTTGCTGGAGCAAGTGATCCAGAATTTATTGGCAATAACACTCAAAGTTATGAGCAGACACAAACAAGTTATGGATGGTGGGCTATTCCGCCTGATTTGAATAATGAAGTTTTAATAAATTTTATTAATGGTGACATAAGAAAAGCGTATTGGTTTGCTTGTTTATATCAAAAAGATATGAACAATATGATACCTGGTATTCCTAAAGCAACCACTTTTCAAAATAATCAATTTGGTGGTTTGGATGTTGCTAGTGCAGAATATAATAAAACTGCTAATACTTCAACTGTTAGACCCTATTATGAACCATTAGCTGATGGTAACGCAACACAAGGATTAACTACTGATCAATTACGAGGAGCTGGTAGTAGCGGAGCTAGAAGAGAAAGTCCAAGTAAAGTTACTGGAATTCTTACACCTGGTGGTAATCAATTTATTATGGATGATGGTGTTGGAAGTGAACTTATTAGGTTAAGAACCGCAAGTGGTGCTCAAATTCTAATAAGTGAAACTGAAGGTCATGTTTATGCCATTAGTAGGGACGGAAAAAGTTGGGGAGAATTAAATGTCGATGGTAATGTGGATTTTTATGCTGGTGCTAATTGTAGTGTTCATGCAATAAATGATTTTAATGTAACTGCTGGTGGTAATGTTAATATTGATGCAGGTGGAAATATCAATTTACGAGCTACTGGCTCTATAAATGCTTTATCTACTGGAGATCTAAATTTTACTGCTTTAGGTAATAGTTCTTTATCTGTAAAAGGCTTATATACTTCTACATTCGACAGCGATATAAGACATTGGCAAGCAAATGGGAAAATAACAATATCAGATACTTTTAATCATGGAAATCTAAAAAATGATAGCAGACCAAGTAACCAAACTCCATCTTTACAAACACAAAGTATAAAAAACTCTAATAAACAAGAAACGTCAACACAAACAGTTTGTAGTAGAGTTCCAGACTTTGAACCTTGGGCTCCACATGCTCCTACTGGTTCTGGTTCTCCTACTCCAACAATGGAAGAAAATTACGATGCTCTTGCTGGTAATGTTACTAATAGTGCTACTATGCCATTACCATTAGTAGGAACACCAAAAGCAGGTATGAAATCTGGTGTTTATACTCCAGTAAGTTATGATAGTAAAAATCAACCAGTCTATAGTTATACAGGAAAAACAACTGCCTTGACTCCTATAGCAACATTGACAACTAGTCAAGATGGTTTATCATTTATTGAAGGTCAAGAAGGTTTAGTTAATACGGTTTATAATGATGTTGGTCATAAAGCTATTGGAATTGGACATAATATCGTTCCAAGCGATCCATCTTATATACAAACTGGACCAATTACTGATGAACAAGCATATGCTTTGTTAGCAAGCGATCTTAAAAAAGTCGAACAGACTATGAAAAAATACATAAAAGTACCATTAACTCAATCACAATTTGATGCAATTTCAAGTTTTATTTTCAATATTGGTTCTGGTTCTTTTATAAAAAGTACTTTATTAAAAGAATTAAATCTTGGCAATTATAGCGAAGTACCAAATCAATTCATGAGATGGGTTAATGTGGCAGGAAAAGTAAATCAGGGATTAGTTAAACGCAGAAGAGCAGAAGCACTTTTATTTTCGACTCCTGCTTCTACTAATTAAAATAATTCCATTTTACTATTGACTTATAAATTTGTTTGTGATATTCTAATTATATCAAATAAACAAACAAATAGGAGTTTTTATGAATAATGTTGCAACCAAAACAAGAGAAGAAAAAACTTATACTATTGCGAAGTCCAGAACAGGAAAACCTGATATGTTACAAACTGGCACGTTATCAGAGCTAATTGAATATTATAGCTACACCTTAGAGTGTGGTAAAGATTATGAA
>Ga0116229_10000117_pt1 | contig 77135 bp, 75 predicted proteins | sample S1TSphgellanicum_3_FD_87313 | JGI IMG/M metagenome (GOLD analysis project Ga0116229, IMG submission 87313) | Host-associated microbial communities from peat moss isolated from Minnesota, USA - S1T2_Fc - Sphagnum magellanicum MG | ecosystem: Host-associated > Plants > Peat moss > Unclassified...
CATGGCCGAAGCCTACGGGACCACGGTTTTGCCTGTATCGACATAGACGTTCCTGCCACTCAGGCCAGGTGGTGCGTGTGGCCATCAGCCCGGTTGGGCCAGCTGATTGTCGAGCTTTGATGGATGAGCGGCAGGACCGGACCGAAACCTGTCCATCCGTTTCATCCGCTGTCGTATCTCCTGCTTGCAGGGACTGGTTCAATACACACTATGGCAAATGCGGCGGGTAACCTTCATCGCTCCTGGGCGATGCAGGCCACACGTAAAGCGGGCTGACGGCGATCAGGAATCGGGCGTCTTCACACATCTACCCTGCTGCCGCCTGCCCCGGCATCGATCGCTGCAATACCGCACCTCTTGCCAGGTCTTTTCCCATTTCTTCCGCCAGGTAAACGGCCGCGCGCACACCACGCAGATTTTAGAGGGAAGATCGGCCTTCTTGCGCACGCGGCCTCACTTGGTATGGGTGCGGAGAATCCCATCGTCGTCGCGGGCCTCGATAAGGTCGCCGCGGCTGAGCATGTAGTTTATGTGCGCAACGGTTTCGCCGAACGCAAAGCCGGTTTGGTGCGCATCCATCTGGCGCTTGAACAGCACCGGCACCAGATCGAACGCGCTGCGCGGCGCCAGCCGCACCGCATCGGCGATCAACGCGCAACGCAGCGCGTGGTGGCCCTGCAATTCGCCGATCCTTGTGTGCAGGCCGGTAAACGGCACGTGGTGGCCGGGCAACACCAGCGCATCGGCGGGAATAGCCTCGCGCAAATCGGCCAGCGAGGTGAGATAGGCGCCGAGCGGATTGGCATCCGGCTCCATCGCGTAAACCGAAATATTGGGCGAAATCTTCGTCAGAACCTGATCGGCCGAGAAGAAGATTTTTTCGTCGGCGCAATACAGCATCGCCTGCTCCGGCGAATGGCCGCCGCCGGTAAATATCTCGAAGGCACGGCCACCGAGATTAAGTGTCTCGCCGGCAGCCAGGCGGTGAAACTGGGTCGGCAACCCGGTGACCAGCCGCAAATAGCCATGGCCGTTATCGGCCACCTGTTCGCTATATTCGAGTGGCAGACCGCGCTCGGCGTAAAAATGCGGATTGGCGGCGAAAGCGGCATTTTCCAGCACCTTGGCGATGAGAAACTCGGTGCGGGTGACGGAAAGCGGGCAGCTGAAACGCTCGGTGAGCCAGCCTACCAGCCCCATATGGTCGGGGTGGTAGTGGCTGCAGACGATGCGAGTGAGGCGCTGGCCCTTGAGCGGGCCGGCAAACGCCATGTCCCACGCGGCTTTGGTAATATTGGTGCCGAGCCCGGTATCCAGCGCTGCCCAGCCGCCTGGCTCCTCCACCAGATAGGCATTCACGTGGTTCAGCAGGAAAGGCAGGGTGAATCGCAGCCATAAAATGCCCGGCGCCACCTCCCGCACCGCGCCTGGCTCAGGCGGCTCAGGGTAAGGAAAGGTAATGGCGCTGGCGGGGGCATGGACAAGCATGGCATGACCCTAGGGTTTGCCGCGGCGCAGCACAATCTCCGCCGCTTCGTGCCAGCCTTGCATATGCCGACAGAAACGCCCCAAGCCGGATGTTATAACATAATACTTGCGAAGCCGACCGCGAATGGAGGCTGAAGAATGACCGCGTTTCGGCGAGCCATGTCAGGCACAGGCGGCTGGGCATCGAGAACCCGACGGACAATTTTTCCGCCTTGCGTGATCCGCGGGCAGCCGCCGACATAGGTGCGTCTGCGCGCCGCTAAAGCTGCCCTTACAACAGGGGCTGATTACTTGTTCGACACGGTGAAGCAGAACGGTAATTCAGCAACCAGGATCATCGGATTGCGCATAGCGATGACACGCTGGATGCGGATACACCGATCAGCCGGATAACCGGCATCGCCAATGCGCGATTCCAGATCCGGAACACGCCTGGCCCACACTAGGGTTTTCGGTGAATGGCGGGAGCATTGCCGGCAGCGCCACTCTGACCGACGATCACCGCGCGATCATCGATTTTCCATCCGCTCGCCGCAACACTATGTCGATGACGCAGATGCGCAGAGCGTGCTGTTTCGCGGCGCATATGGCCGCACGGTCTGGCGCTGAATCTGCCCGGTCGCCGTTACGAGATCGGCGATGGTAGAGGCGTCGGCGCACCGCGATGCGGGCTGCGCCGCTGCAACCTGGTGGGCGTGACGGAGCGTTTCCGATGTGCAAGTCTCGCGTCCACGCTTTCCGGAGACCCGCATGCGCCGCCTTCTGCTCTGCTCGACCCTTTGTGCCGTCGCGGCCGTCGCCACGGCCCAGGCCGGGGCGCCCGGCCGCTACGATTCGATCGTAAAGGCGTATTTCGATGGCGAGTGGCAGGCATCGCCGACCACGGCCACGACCACCGGTCTGCATGATTGGGACAACAAGCTGGACGATGTCTCTGCTGCCGGCCATGCCAAGGAAGCGGCCCGTCTTAGCAGCATATTGACCAGGTTGCGCGGGCTGGATGTGGTAAAACTCTCGCCGCTCCAGCGCGACGATCGCGACGTGCTGGCGGCCGAGGTGGATCGGGCGCTGCTGGAGGAACTGACCATCCAGAATTGGCGGCACAATCCTGCCAGCTATGTCGATCTGATGACCACCGCCATCTATTCGCTGATCGAACGCGATTTCGCCCCGCTTGACAGCCGCATGCGCAGTGCCATTGCGCGGGAAAATCTGCTGCCGGCCATGCTGGCCAACGCAAAACGCAACCTTGTGAATATGCCGCCCGTGTTTGTCGATGTCGCGCTGGAAAATTTGGCTGGCGCCACGAGTTTTCTTGGCAAGGATGTGCCGGAGGCGTTTGCGCCGGTGAAGGACGCCGCGCTGAAATCGCAATTCGCCGCGTCGACAAAAGCAGCCTTGGCCGCGGTGGCGGACTACAAGGCGTTCCTGATCGCGCAGAAACCGAATGCGCATGGCAGTTTTGTGCTCGGGCACGATGTGTTGCAGCATCTTCTGGCCACCGACATGGTGAATGTGCCGGTCGATCATGTGATGGCGGCCGGCCGGGCACAGCTGGCAAAGGACCGTGCGGCGTTCCTGGATACCGAAAAACTGGTCGACCCGAAAAATCCTGCCGGCGCACTGGATTTGATCGAACAGCAACACCCTGACGCGGCGCATCTGATCAGCACGGCGCGCGGTCAATTGGTGTCGCTCCAGGCTTTTATCGAAAATCACAAGATTCTCGATCTGCCGTCACACATGCTGCCGGCGGTGGATGAAACCCCGCCCTTCTCGCGCGCGATGATTTTTGGCGAGATGGATTGGCCGGGCCCGCTGGAGACCCGCGCGACCAAGGCCTATTATTTCATTACGCCGCCAGACTCCAAGGACTCCAAGGCAGAGCAGAACAAATATCTGGAATATTTCAACACCGCGCTGCTGCAAAACCTCTCTGTGCACGAGGCGCTGCCCGGCCATTTCACCCAGTATTTGTTCTCCCATGCCAACCCGGATTGGTCGCTGGTGCGCAAAACCGCGTCGTCTTACACCGCCACCGAAGGCTGGGCACATTACAGCGAGCAGATGATGCTCGATGAAGGCCTCGGCAATGGCGATCCAAAACTGCGGCTGGCGCAGTTGCAGGATGCGTTATTGCGCGATTGCCGGCTGGTTGCGTCACTTGGGATGCATACGGGCAAGATGACGCTGGCACAGGCAACCGACATGATGGGCACGGAGTGTTTCCAGCCCAAGAGTGTCGCTTACAAGGAAGCGCGCCGGGGTACCGCCGATCCGGGATATTATTCTTACACGCTCGGCAAGCTGGAGATTTTGAAACTTCGCGGGGACGTGCAGAAGCAGGAGGGCAAGGCGTTTTCGCTGGCGAAATTCCACGACCAGTTCCTGGGCGCCGCCCTGGTGCCGATCGCGGTGATCCGGCGGGAGATTTTGGGGAAGGATGGGCCGGTGTTGTAGCTTCGCCGCCCGGGTTTTGCCCGACACTATCCATGCGGCATCGGTCGTCTTGGGTCAAAAACCCCAGCGACCCGGCGGACAGCACGCCGTGCGCCAGGCCCTGTCTCCGCCCGCACGATCTGCTATAGCGCCCGGGCGATGGATGATCTCACCCCCCCTCACCCTGCCCTGCTGCCGGCCGGGCTGCGCGATTTGCTGCCGCCGGATGCGCAAACCGAGGCGGGGGCGGTCGAAAAGCTGATGGCGGTGTTCGCCGGCCATGGCTATGCGCGGGTGAAACCGCCGCTGATGGAGTTCGAGGATAATCTGCTGGCCGGCACCGGCGCCGCCATCGCCGACCAAACGTTTCGGCTCATGGACCCCGACAGCCACCGGATGATGGGGCTGCGGGCGGACATGACGCCGCAGGTGGCCAGGATCGCCGCCACGCGCCTGGCCAATAGCCCAAGGCCGCTGCGCCTCTCTTATGCAGGCGAATGCATACGCACGCGTGAAAGGCGGGAGACCGACCGACAGGTGCCGCAAGCCGGCATCGAGCTTTTTGGCGACGACAGCGCGGCAGCCGACGCCGAAGCCATGCTGGTCGCCACCGAGGCGCTGGCTGCCATCGGTCTTACCCGGATCAGCCTCGATCTCACTTTGCCCACGCTGGCCCCCGCTCTGCTGGACAATGCCAGCCTGCCCAGCCAGCAACGCAACGCCCTGGCCTGGGCCCTGGATCGCAAGGATGCAGCCGGCGTCGCCGCGCATGGCGGGGCGCTGGCGCCGATGCTGACGGATCTGCTTCTGGCCGCTGGCCCGGCTGCCACCGCTCTCGCAGCTCTGGAGCGCGCGGCACTGCCTGCGGCCTCGCGCTCCCTCGCGGAAAGGCTCGCGCAGGTCGTTACCCTGCTGAAAGACCAGGCACCAAACCTGCGTCTTACTGTCGATCCGCTGGAATTCCGCGGGTTTCGCTATCACACCGGCATCGCCGTCAGCGTCTTCGCCCCAGGCCGGCACGAGGAGCTCGGCCGCGGCGGCCGCTACCTCTCCGGCAATGGCGAACCCGCCACCGGCATCACCCTGTTCGCCGACGCGGTGTTGCGCGCGGCACCTGAGCCGGCACAGCACGCCACCATCCTGCTCCCTCTGGGCACTGCCCCGGCCGCCGCTGCCCTGCTGCGCGGCAAAAGTTTCGCCACTATCGCCGCCCTCGGTCCCTGCGAAAACCTGGCCGCCGAGGCCCGCAGATTAGGATGCTCGCATGTGTTTCTCGATGGTGTGCCAACCCGTATCGAGACGTAAAACCGCGCTGAGGGCCCGTTCGACCTTAACCGAATCGCGTTGCCGGGTCGAACGGGCGCCTCGCGCCTTTGTTTGAGGCGGCATCTTTGTCGGCGTGCCGACGCAGGTATTTGCCGGCGATGCCTAACACGATGGAAGCAAGTCAATGGCTAACGTAGCGGTTATCGGCGCGCAATGGGGCGATGAAGGCAAGGGGAAGGTGGTCGATTGGCTGGCCAGCCGCGCCGATATCGTGGTCCGCTTCCAGGGCGGGCATAATGCCGGCCATACGCTGGTAGTCGGCAACCAGACCTACAAGCTGTCTTTGCTGCCAAGCGGCCTGGTGCGCGGCAAGCTTGGCATCATCGGCAACGGCGTGGTGGTCGATCCAGAGGCGCTGCTGGCCGAGATAGAGCGGGTGCAGGCCCAGGGGCTGGATGTTACGCCCGCAACCCTGCGCATTGCCGAAAACGCCATCCTTATCCTGCCCTTGCACGGCGCCATCGACCGCGCGCGTGAAGCCGCCAGGGGTGCGGCGAAGATCGGCACCACCGGCCGCGGCATCGGCCCCGCCTATGAAGACAAGGTAGCCCGCCGCGCCATCCGCGCCTGCGACCTGGCCGAACCCGAAACGCTGTCGGCCAAACTCGATGAATTGCTGCTGCATCACAACACGCTGCTGATCGGCCTGGGCGCCGAGCCGTTCGAGAAACAAACCTTGCTCGACGGCCTGCTGGCGATCGCACCGAAATTGCTGCCCTTCATCGAACCGGTGTGGGAACGCCTTGCCACCGCGCGGCGAGAAGGACGTAAAATTCTGTTCGAGGGCGCGCAGGCGGTGATGCTGGATGTGGATCACGGCACCTACCCCTTCGTCACCAGCAGCAACACGGTGGCCGCCACCGCCGCCAGCGGAGCAGGAGTCGGCCCGGGCATGGTGGGCTTCGTGCTCGGTATCGCCAAAGCCTACACAACGCGGGTCGGCTCCGGCCCCTTCCCCACCGAACTCACCAACGCGACCGGCCGCAGCCTGGGCGAACGCGGCCATGAATTCGGCACTGTCACCGGCCGGCCGCGCCGCTGCGGCTGGTTCGATGCGGCCATGGTGCGGCAGGCGGTGAAAGTGGGCGGCATCCAGGGCCTGGCGCTGACCAAGCTGGATGTGCTGGATGGGTTCGAGGAGCTGAAAATCTGCACCGGCTACGATATCGACGGGAAGCATTTCGCCCACCTCCCGGCGGCGCAGGGCGCACAGGCCGCCGCGCGCCCGATCTACGAATCCATCGAAGGCTGGCGCGACTCCACCCGCGGCGCCCGTTCCTGGGCCGAACTGCCGGCGCAGGCGATCAAATATGTCCGCCGTATCGAGGAGCTGGTTGAAGCGCCGGTCACCCTGCTCTCCACCAGCCCTGAGCGTGACGACACGATTCTGGTGCGCGATCCTTTCCAGGACTGAACACCGTTGGCGTCCGGCGCGGCGCGGCTTATCCTGCACCGATGAATCCCACCGCCTGCCTCATCGTCATCGGCAACGAGGTGCTCTCCGGGCGCACCCAGGATGCAAACACCATCTATCTCGCCAAACGTCTTGGCGAGATCGGCATGCCGCTGCGTGAGGTGCGGGTGATTCCGGATATCGCCGAGACCATCATCAGCACGATCAACGAGGTGCGCGCCCGGTTCAGCCACGTATTCACCACCGGTGGAATCGGCCCCACCCATGACGACATCACCAGCGAATGCATTGCCGCCGCGTTCGGGGTGCCGTGGGAAAAACAGCCGGTTGTATGGGCGCGGATGGAGGCGTTCTATCCGGCAGGTGGCTTCAACGCCGCCCGCCAGCGTATGGCCACCATGCCGCGCGGTGCGGTGCTGATCGATAACGGCCATATCGCCCCGGGCTTTTCCATCGGCAACGTGCATGTGATGGCCGGCGTGCCCAGCATCATGCGGGCCATGTTCGAGGCGCTGGTGCCCAGCCTGCCGACCGGTGACCCGGTGATCAGCCGCAGCCTGCACGCGGTGGGGATACGCGAGGGTGACATCGCCGCCGGGCTGACCGACATACAGCTTCGCTATGCCGATCTGGATATCGGCAGCTACCCCTATTTCCGCGAACCCGGCGCCGGCGTTGCCATCGTGGCAAAGGGCACCGATCCGGTCGCGGCCGAGGCGGCGATCGCCGAGGTCGCGACACTGTTCCGCAGCCTCGGCACCGAGCCGGTGCCCGGCGAGCCGGGGTAAGAGTCTGAGCTTGGCCCCGGTGTGCCCGGGGGACGTTAAACGAGTCCCTCGCGCCCCATTGCCAGGAATTTTTCACGCCTCTGCGCCTTCAGCGCTGCCGGATCGAGCCCAAGCAACGGCGCCAGGGCGGCTGCCACCGCAATGCCCACCGCCGCCACCGCCTGGCGCGGTTCGCGATGGGCGCCACCCAGCGGCTCTGCCACGATCTCGTCGATCAGATGCAGCGATTTCAGGTCGGAGGCGGTCAGTTTTAGCGCCTCCGCCGCCACTGCGGCCTGGGTGGCATCGCGCCATAAGATGGTGGCGCAGCCCTCCGGCGAAATCACCGAATACACCGCGTGCTCCAGCATCAGCACCCGGTCGCCGGTAGCCAGCGCGATGGCACCACCCGAACCGCCTTCGCCGATGATGGTCGCGACAATCGGCACCGGCGCGTCCAGGCAGGCCTCGATCGACCGGGCAATCGCCTCCGCCTGGCCCCTCGCTTCGGCATCGATGCCTGGAAACGCGCCGGAGGTATCAACAAAGGTCAGCAGCGGCAGCCGGAATTTCCCGGCCATTTCGATCAGCCGGCGCGCCTTGCGATACCCCTCCGGCTTTGCCGAGCCGAAATTATGCTTCACCCGCGATTCGGTCTCGGACCCCTTTTCGGTGCCCAGCACCATCACCGGCCGCCCTTCGAACCGGCCCAGCCCGCCAACAATGGCCGCATCCTCGGCGAAGGCGCGATCGCCCGCCAGCGGCGAGAAATCGGTAATCAGCTGCGAGATATAATCCAGCGCTTTCGGCCTGTCCTCATGCCGCGCCACCTGCGTTTTCTGCCAGGGCGTCAGCTTGGCATAGGTGGCCCGCAACTGCTTGTCGGCCTTCTCGGTGAGGCGTGACACCTCATCGGCGATGTTCATCCCCTCAGGGGCCGACATCTGACGCAGTTCTTCGATCTTGCCTTCTAATTCGGCGATCGGTTTTTCGAAATCCAGGAAATGGCGCATGATCGCCCGGGTCTAACCACAGGGCGGCCGGTTTCGCCAGAGGCGCCACCCGACCGGACCAAGCCTCAGGGCCCGTTCAACATTAACCGAATCGGGTTACGGGGTCGAACGGGCGCCTCACGCCTTTGATTGAAGCGGCATCTTTGTCGGCGTGCCGACGCACTTATGTGCCGACGATGCCTCAGTCGCGCGGCAGCAACTTGGCCAAAGCGGCAAACGCGCTGATTTCCGGCGCTGTGGCGGCGCCGGGGAGTTCGGCGCCGGGTTTGCGGGGAAACGGGTCCAGCGCCAAGGCCAGTTGCTCGCTGGCGGCTTCGCCAAGATCGAGCACCCCTCCCTCATAGGCGATTTCATCCTCGGAGTCGGGATCCAGCGCCTCGCTCTCGGTGCCGGCGGGGATGAAACGCACGCTGAAATCCTCGGTGATATCGGCGTCGAAGTCGTCCAGCGACACGACGCAAATCTGTCTCACCCGCGCGCGCAGCATGCCGCGCGCTTCGATGGCGTCGCCATCATCGCGGCGCAGATCGAAGCGGCAGGTCAGCGCATGAATGGCCACCAGGCCCATGCGACGCGCCAGCGCCGCGCGCTCATCCGGTTTGGACTCCACCAGGAAGCGGGCGCCAGAGTCGATTCGGGCGATGGCGAACAGGCGCTGCATCTCGGGCTTCGCGGGCGGTTCGATCGGGCCGTCCAGAACACGATCGGTGGTCATGCGGTCACCGCCTTCGGCAAGACATCGTCAGCGTCGAGAAAACGAATTTTCCCGGCTGCAAGCGCACCGATCTCCTGAGTGGCGAGAAACCGGTCTTGCGCCAGCGCGGCTTGCGCCAGCGCCTCGGCCGCACCCTCTGGGGCTGCACCGCGCCAAACATTGCGCGCCAGGGCCGACGCCAGCGCCGGCATGTCGGCGGCGGCGAGCGGCGTTTCATAGGCCATAGCGCGGCCGTGAAACGCCTCCCACATGTCACGCATGCGCTTGGCGACCGACAGATCGCCCACGCCCAGTTCGCGCAAATTGAAATCCATATCGGCAAACATGGCGTCGAACACCGATTGGGCCAATGCCGGCCCAGGGGCCGCCAGGTTGCGCAGCCGGCGGATCAGCAAGGCGACGAACAACCCCACCAGGTCGAAGCGCCCATCCAGCGTGTCGGGCACGCCCAGGCGCTCGAAATAGCGGGGGTCGCGCGCCGCCGCCACGCTGCGCGTATACAGCGCGAAACCCGCGCGTTCATGCCGATGCGAGGAGATGAGACCGAAAAGCGCCATTGTGACCAGATACCGAGACCGCGACTCGTAGAGCATCCGGGGGTGCAGTGAAACCTGCCTGCGCGTCAAGGCAGGAACCTGGCCGCATTGCGCGGATGCCTACACCCGTGATTGACACATGGGCGGAACACGTGAGACCCGTGCCCAAGCTGTCCAAGCCAAGGACCAGAGCCAGTGCGTTTTCGCGTTCCCGCCTTTTTCCGTGCCGCCTTGCTGATCGCGCCGCTGCTTCCCGCGCTGGGCGGCTGCGGCGTGCTGCATATTTTCGATCCTACAGCGCGCCAGCGCGGCTCCCGGGTCGATCCCGCGGCGCTGAAGGAGTTGATCCCAGGGACATCCAGCCGCGCCGATGTGGCAGCTCTGATCGGCTCGCCGACCGCCAAGGCAACCTTCGACGACAATACCTGGATCTATATCAGCCAGATCACCACCACCCGGATCGGCCGCACGCCGGGCGTGCGGAAACAGCAGGTGGTGATCATGACCTTCGATCCGAACGGAACGCTACGGCACATCTCCCAGCTCAACCGCGACGATGGCGCGCAGATCGACATGGCCGCCGGCGCCACGCCCTCGCCTGGCAGCGAGGCGTCTTTCCTGCAGCAGCTCTTTGGCAATGTCGGCAAATTCACCCCCGCTGGCCTGCCCGGCGGCGGCGGTGGCGGGTTCGGCACCGGTACTAGCGCCAATAGCGGCCCCGGCGGATCGGGCAACACCCTGCACTGAGGCGGGCTGAGCCGAGCCGGCACGGGCTTATCCACAACATTTTGTGGCATCTTGCGCGAAACACCACAGAATGTGTGTTCCCGAGTCGCGGCATCCATGCTTACCATCAGGCATGAAAAGCAATCGCTTATGGCAGGGCGTTCGGATGCGGATTGTGTCGGCTTCGGCCGATCCGGATCGGCCCCCGCGCATTGTCAATCTGCCCGCCACCTGGGACGATCGGGCCGCCGAGGCGCTGGCCGCCCTGGTGCCTGGCGAAGGGCCGGTGAGTCTCGCCGCCGCCGCCAATAGCTGGCTGTCGCTGATCGCGCAGAAGGCCAGGCAGGCCGGGCGGGGCGACGACATCGCTGAAAAGCTGCAAAGATTGTTGCGACAGCGCAAGGCCAGCCCAAACACCGCGATCTGGCGCGGCGAGACGGCCGTGCCCGGCTTCATCCTGAACGCCGCCGGGTTTCACGATGCCACCCATGGCTATGACGTGGCTGGTTTTGCCGAGGCGGCCGGCCTTGCAGCACGCGCCTGCCATTTGCTGACACCCGCCGCGGAGCGGGTGGAAATTGGCCTGGCGGGGCTGGACGATCTGCTGGCCTGCCTGGGTGTAGCCTATGATAGCCGCGCTGCCCGCAACCTGGCCGCCTGCCTGGCCGCGTTGATGCGGGCACGGGCGGAACATGCGCTTGAAAGTGACCAGCGGGATCTGCTCGCCACCCCAGCGTCGTGGCCCGCCCCGCCGCGCTTCTGCCCCATTCCAGGACTGGCGGAAGCCGCCGCCGCCGCCCGCAAGACCCTGTTGCGCGCGCCAGGAGCAATCCGGGCCACCGGCATTTTCCCGGCCGGCCCGGTCGAGGCGCTGCTAGGCATCGAAACCGGTGGCATCGCCCCTGCCTTCTCGCCGGTGCGGGAGAACCATTTGACCCGAGCGGCACAGGATCGCCTGGCGGCGGCCGCCATGTCGCCGGAGAGCGCCCTTGCCGATATCCTGCAGGGAGGCACCCCGCTGCCGATCGCCGGATTGCAGGCGCATGCCGCCATGCAGGAGGCGGTGGCCGCCTATGTGGACAGCGTGCCGCCGCTGCCGATCGCCTTGCCGACCCCGCTTCCCGCCACCGCCGCGCCACGCGCGCGGGCCCAGGCGGAGCCGCTGCCGGCGCGGCGTGCCGGGATCACCCAGAAGGCCAGTGTAGGCGGGCATCGTGTGGTGCTGCGCAGCGGCGAATACGCCGATGGCCGCCTTGGCGAGTTGGAGCTGATGCTGCCGCGCGAAACCGCGGCAATGCGCGGATTGGCCGAATGCTTTGCCCAGGCCGTGAGTATCGGGCTTCAGCACGGCGTCAGGCTGGAAGACTTCGTCGATGCCTTCGCCCTGACCCGGTTTGGGCCTGCGGGCAGCGTGGAAGGTGATCCCGATGTGACGCGGGCGACATCGGTCGTCGATTACGCGATGCGTTCACTCTCGGTGAACTACCTGCAGCGCAGCCTGGCGGAGCCGGCGATGGAAGAGGAGATGCGGCCACCGGAGCGCGAAGGGCCGCCTATGCTGCCGCTCGATCTGCCCAGGGCGCGGCGCCGGGCGCTCCGCCTGGTGGCCTGATCCACGCCCGCCGGCCGGGTGGCCGCTCAAGGCGTGGTTTAGAACCTATATTACGTCGTGGCGAGCTTCGACAGGAGATGGCGCAGCGCGGTTTTCTCCGGCGCGGTGAAGCGGCTATCGGCCTCGGCGACCAGCGAGAGGCCGGCGGCGACCGCGCGGCCTTCCTGGGTCAGCAGCGCCGCCTCGCCGTTCAGCGATGCCAGGCCGCGCTCCACCAGCGCCTCCATCGAAACCGCCGGGTCCGCACCGGCGCCGGCCTGAGGGGCGGGGAACACCCCGCCATATCTGCCCTGGTGGTAGATCAGCGGCGGCTTGCCCGCCTGATCGAATTCCTGGACCATGCCGAGGAAGATGGCGTGATCGCCGCCTTCATATTCAAAGGCGGCGCGGCAGATGAACCGGGCGGCCGATCCATCCAGCAGCGGCACGCCGCCAGGGCCTTTGGAATAGGCCACGTTCTTGAACTTGTCGGCGTCGCGCCTGGCAAAGTGGTTCGACAGATCCTCCTGCCCGGCCGCCAGCACATGCACCACCCACCATGTCGCCTGGCGGAACGCATCCAGATTGGTGCTGTCCAGCCCAAGGCTGAACAGCACCATTGGCGGGTCGAGGGAGACCGAGTTGAAGCTATTTGCCGTCAAGCCAGCCGGCGTGCCATCCGCATTGCAGGTGGTGATGATCGTCACCCCGGTCACAAAGGCGCCCAGCGCATTGCGAAAGGCGCGGGCATCCAAAGCGGCTGGCTTGGGGGTTTCTGTCATGTCGGCACAGGCTCCGGAGGCTTTACGTATGTCGAATGTCTATAAAGCGGCCAAAATACGGCCGAGCCCTGCCGCATGTAAGGCCTTCAGGCGGATTTCGCCTGCATGCGCGGCGCCGGCGGAGCCGGAATGAGCGACGGCGCAAGGACAAACCCGACCTCGCCACTGATCCGCTCGGCCGCCTGCGAAATATAGCCGCGGAAATGAGTCCATTCAGGGCTGTCGAAGCTGCGGATGTCGTAGCTGCGCTGGGCTTGCGCGGTCACCCGGAACTCGGCGAATTCCGCGCCCTCTACCGGCGCCGGCGGGCTTGGCAGCATATCGAGGCCGGTATCCTTCGACACCCACATCTCGCGTACCGCCTGCGCCAGGCGTTGCACGCGCTCCATTGCCAGCTCGAAGCTGGCAGCCGATTCGTAGCGCGCCTCCATCGGATTCCAAACCTCGAACACATAGTCATCGGGCTCGGGGCGCGCCTCGAAATGCGTGATTCTGAGGGAAGGCTGAGACACGGTAGAAGATCTCCTGATAGGAACAGCAGCAGCTGGGCCGGCGCTGGTCGAGCGGCGGGGCCTAACACGGCTGGTCCTTAGGTGGGAGAGCTAATTTGCCAGCCAACCCTCATTGCTGGCAAGAGGTTAAGGCATGGCAATGAGTGCAGCGGCAAAATAAACCAAAGTTTGTTGGGTGGTTTTGCAAAAAAGAATAGCAAGTCTTCTTTTTGAAAATAGGGTCCCCAAACGTGTATTCCTTTCATTGAGGCGAATGCTTTTGCCGCCTGCCACACTTCTTTCCAAGCTTGGAAAAAAATCTGCCAACAGGCTAGTTGACGTGATCGATGTCTGACCTTGTGCCAAACGACCCAATGCGACCCTCCCTCTATGCCGGTTCGGCGTCCGGCCGGCCCGGCGATGCCGAGACGACGCCAGGCCGGTGCAGCAATCTCGATTATTGTTCGATCGGGATGCAGCGCGTTCTGGTGCAGATACCGGTGGAAAAGCCGTTCATCTGCCCCGAATGCGGCGGCCGGCTGCGGCCGCCACGGTTTTCGCGCGGGTCGCAGCGGCCATGGGTGTTGCCGCTGGCGCGGCTCATTGTGCTGATCATATGTGTCGGCGTGGCCTTGGCGCTCGGCTACGCGATGGGGCGGGTGCAGCCGGCGGTGAAGGCCGCCGCCGCACGGGTCTCGAAGGACGCGTCGATCCAGTTGGAGACAGCGCGTGGAATGATCGGGCTGCCGCCGGCCGAAGCGCCGAAGCCGGTTGTGCCGGCGCCCGCACCGCCTAAACCGCCTGCCGTGGTGCCGCTGGTGCCGGACCGTCCTTACCCGGCCCACGTGCCGCCGCTGGACGTGGCCGATCCGCCGGCGCATCTGGTGAAAGAGGATCATTTTGGCCAGGTGACCATCGATTGCGTTCTCGATGCGGTACTGACCAAGCCGGTGTGCCATATTGGCGACATCCGCGGCGGCGACGCGTTTTCCGCCCCCGCTTTAGCCTGGCTGCGGACTCTGGAGGTGCAATATGCACCCGGCAAGCGCGGCGGCGTGCCGGTCTTGCTCGACCATCGCTGGCGCGTGGTGTTCGAGGATTTCAGCGGCACGGAGCCGAAGGCCAAGGCAGCCCGGCCATGATCGCGCCATTTCGCAAGATGCATGGCGCGGGGAACGATTTTCTGATCCTCGACGCCCGCCGCACGGAGCTGGAGCTCTCGCCCGCCCGCATCCGCGGGCTGGCGGACCGGCGCACCGGGATCGGCTGCGACCAGGTGATCGTGCTGGAGCATCCGCAAGCGCCAAAGGCGGATGTGTTCATGCGCATCTTCAATCCCGATGGGTCGCCGGCGGGCGCCTGCGGCAACGCCACGCGCTGCGTCGCTGCCATCGAGGCCGGCGCTTCCGGTGCCAGCGGCATGGTGATCGAAACGATTTCCGGCCTGTTGCCGGCAAAGATTTTGCCGGATGGCGGCATCCGCGTCGATATGGGGCCGCCCGGGCTGGGGTGGCAGGATATTCCGCTCGCGCGCCCATGCGACACGCTGCATCTGCCTTTGCCGGGCGACCCCGCCGCTGCCTCGATGGGCAACCCGCACGCCACCCTGTTCGTCGCTTGCATCGATGCGATCGACCCGGCGGCGTTCGGACCCGCTTTGGAACACGATCCGCTATTCCCCGATCGCGCCAATATCGGCTTTGCCGAAATCGAAACCAGCAGCCGAATCCGGCTGCGCGTGTGGGAGCGTGGCGCCGGGCTGACCCGTGCCTGCGGCTCGGGCGCCTGTGCCGCTCTGGTGAACGCATACCGGCGCAGGCTTTGCGGCCGCGCCGCTGATCTGGTGCTGGATGGCGGCACGCTGCACATTGCCTGGCGGGAGGCTGATTCGCATGTCCTGATGACCGGGCCGATCGCCACAGCCTTTCAAGGCAGCGTGGATCTCTCTAGCTACCCGGCATGAGCACGCAGATTTTTACGTTCGGCTGTCGCCTGAACACCTTCGAGAGCGAGGTGATCCGCGGCCACAGCGCCGGCCTGCAAAATACCATCGTGGTGAATACTTGCGCCGTGACCGCCGAAGCGGAGCGCCAGGCGCGCCAGACCATTCGCCGCGCCCATCGGGAAACACCTGGCGCGCGCATTGTCGTCACCGGCTGCGCGGCGCAGATCGCCCCGGAGCGCTGGGCGGCCTTGCCGGGGGTGACGCGCGTGCTCGGCAATGCCGAAAAACTGCAGGCTGCATCCTGGCAGGAGGACGCACCCCAGGCGGTTTCCGATATCATGCAGGCGCGTGAGGTGGCCGCGCATCTGGTGACCGAGTTCGCCGGCCGGGCGCGGGCTTTTGTGCAGGTTCAGCAAGGCTGCGATCATCGCTGCACGTTCTGCGTGATCCCGTATGGCCGCGGCCCGAACCGTTCCGCGCCGATCGGCGCGGTGGTGGACCAGGTGCGTATGCTGGTGGCGTCAGGTTATAACGAGGTGGTGCTGACCGGGGTGGATATCGCCAGCTACGGGCCGGACCTGCCGGGGCAGCCCAGGCTTGGCCAGATGGTGCGCCGGCTGCTGGCCCTGGTGCCCGACTTGGCAAGGCTGCGCCTCTCCTCGCTCGACCCCGCGGCGCTGGACGACGATCTGCTCGATTTGGTGGCCAATGAGACGCGGCTGATGCCGCATATCCATCTCTCGCTCCAGGCGGGATCGGATCTGATCCTGAAGCGGATGAAACGCCGGCACAGCGCCACGCAGGCAGCGGCGGTGATTGCCAGTTTGCGCCGGCTGCGGCCGGGGATCGCGCTGGGCGCCGACCTGATCGCCGGGTTCCCAACCGAAACCGAAGCGTTGTTCGAGGAAACCCTGGCGTTCGTCGAGGGCCAGTCCTTACCCTATCTGCACGTGTTTCCTTATAGCGAGCGCCCCGGCACGCCCGCCGCCCGTATGCCGCCCGTGCCGGTGCAGCAACGGCGCGAACGTGCACAGCGTTTGCGCGGCGCCGGCGGCCGGGCGGCGCAGGATTTTTACGCGCACCAGATTGGCGGTGTAGCGCAGGTGCTGACCGAGACGGCCGGCCAAGGCCATACGGAGCATTTCGCGCCGGTTCGCCTGGCCGATGACCTGCCGCCGGCAACCCTGCTCCGCGCCCGCATCACCGGCGCCGATGCGCGTGGCCTGCTGGCCGAGGCGGCCTGACATATGGCGCTGGGCTTTTTCGCGCGGCTGAAGGAAGGCCTCTCCCGCAGCACCCAGAAGATCGCCGAGGGGATCGGCGCCACCTTCACCCGGCGCAAGCTGGACGATGCGGCGCTCGATGAGCTGGAGGACGTGCTCATTTCGGCCGATCTCGGCCAGGCCGTCGCCCGGCGGGTGATACGTGCCTTCCGCAGCAGCCGGTTCGGCCGGGAGGTAACTGATGCCGAGGTGAAATCGGCCCTGGCGCAGGAAATCGCCGCGATATTGGCACCGGTGGCGCGCCCGCTGCTGCTGGACAGGGCGAAAAAACCGCATGTGGTGCTGATGGTGGGGGTGAACGGCACCGGCAAGACCACCACCATCGGCAAGCTGGCCCTGCACTACAAAACCGAAGGGCTGCGGCCGGTGCTTGTGGCTGGCGACACGTTCAGGGCCGCCGCGGTGGAACAGCTGCAGATCTGGGGCCAGCGCACCGGGGCGCCGGTGATCAGCGCGCCGCCGAACTCCGATGCCGCGGGCCTGGCCTTCGATGCGCTGACGCAGGCCACCAGCCAGGGCGCCGATGTTCTGCTGATCGACACCGCCGGACGGCTGCACAACAAATCGGCGCTGATGGAGGAGCTGCAGAAGATCATCCGCGTGCTGCGCAAACAGGATCCGAGCGCGCCGCATTCCGTATTGCTGACCCTGGACGCCACCACCGGCCAGAACGCGGTGCAACAGGTGCGCGTGTTCAAGGAGATGGTGGCGGTGACCGGCCTGGTGGTGACCAAACTGGATGGCAGTGCCCGCGGCGGCATTGTGGTGGCGCTGGCCGAAGAATTTGGCCTGCCCATTCACGCCGTGGGCGTTGGCGAACAGGCGGGCGATTTGCGGCCGTTCGACGCCCAGGATTTCGCCGCCGGGCTGGTGGGCAGCCGATAGCCGGGGCTACAGGGTGGCGAAAGTCTGCGCCGCGGCGGCCATGTGTCTCCGGCGCGAGGCGAGTGAGGAAGCCGCCGCTTCGGCTTCCTGCAAGGTGGCGGGTGCTTCGTTATGGGCCTTCTGCCATTCCTGATATTCGGGATCGTCGGGTTCGGGGAACAGGATCCATCGTGCATCCGACCACGCCTCCCGGATCGCGCCAACCGTCGTTGCCGACCTGGCGATGACAATGGAGCCTGCGAAGGTTGCAATCACCTGTTCGGCCGCGAGCGACATGGAAACCTGCTGATAGAATGTCGAGTTTTATATAGGGCTTTCATCCGGCCCGATTTGTCAATTTGCGCTGTTTTCCGCGGCGTTTGGGTTCGACGATGCCTAACTACCGACGTAGTCAGGCATCGTCGGCAAATACGTGCGTCGGCACGCCGACAAAGATGCCGCCTCAAACAAAGGCGTGAGGGCCCGTTCGACCCCGTGAACCGATTCGGTTAATGTCGAACGGGCCCTCAGAGTCGGCGGCGGATCAGGCCGCTTCGGACTGGCGCTCGCAGTGTTCAAATTCCCGCGAGTCTTCGGCGATGCTGGTTTGGATCGAAGAATAGGCCAGAACGCAGTCGCGGCCGCCACGTTTGGCTGCGTAGAGCGCTTCGTCCGCCCACCCGACGAGGTCGGACGGCGTGTATATCGGCCGCTCCGATCCCAACACCGCAACGCCCGCGCTGATAGTGACGAGGCCGCGCTCGCTGCCGGTGTGCTGGATCGCCAGATGGCGAATGGCGCAAACCACATCCTCGGCAATCGTCATCGCGGCGTTTTCGTTACAATGTGGCAAAAGCAGGGCCATTTCCTCGCCGCCATAGCGGCAGGCGATATCGCCGGCACGATTGGCGAAGCCCCTGATGGTCTGGGCAATGAGACGCAGACAAGCGTCGCCGGCCGGATGACCGTAGAAGTCGTTATACTGTTTGAAGCGATCGATATCGATCAGGATCAGCGCCAAGGATCCATGGGTTCGTCTAAGTTCGCCAACCTCCTGATCGAGGATCACATCGAAGTGGCGGCGGTTGGAAAGCCCGGTGAGCGAATCCTGCATCGCCATGGTTTCAAGCGCATGATTGGCCACTGCCAGGGCCTTGTTGGCCGCTTCGGCATCCTTCTGGGCCCTTTGCAGAAGCTGCTCGGCCTGCTTCTGGTCGGTCACGTCCATGAACACACCGAACACGATAGACGGCTGTCCGAACATGTCGTCCTGCCTGACACCACGTGCCTTGACGTGGCGGATAACCCCGTCATTGCGAACCAGCCGAAGATCGACCTGGAACGGCAAACCCGTTCTGATCGTTTCGCTGATCGCCGCCTCGACGCGCGCCCGGTCGTCGGGGTGATAGGCGTTGATGCCGGTTTGCAGGCCAGGGACGAATTTGGCCGGGTCGCGGCCATGAATGCGGTACACCTGATCGGACCAGGTGACGGCGTTGCCCTTCTGCAGATCGACATGCCAATGCCCGACCTGGGCGATGTGCTCGGCCATCGCCAAGCGACGGTTGGCGGTGGTGAGTTGCGCCTCGGATGCGGTCAGCCGGCTGACGGTCTTTTCCAGCAGCCCGCGGGCGCCTTCGCTTTCTGCCATGCGCAAGGCCAGCCTCCGGCCAAGATCATAGATCAGGATCAGCACCAGCGAGAGGGCCAGAAGATGCAGCAAGGCGGTTCTACGCCAGCCCGCCAGCACATCCTGCTTGTCGCGCCCGACGGCGACGAATAACGGCGTCCCCTGGATCTGGTGAAAGCTGTTGAATCGGGTTCTGCCGTCGACCATGCTTGTCGATTCGAAATCAGCCTGCTGCAAGCTGAGCAATCCGGTCTTGAACAGAAAAGCCTTGGAAAAATCACGGCCGACGAAATCAGCGACAGCCGGGCTGCGCGCCACGCCAAGCCCGTCGTGGTTGGCCATCGCGATCACGCCGTGCTGGCCGACATCGAAGCTGTTGAAGAGATGCTCGAAGAAATCCGTGGTGACGCAGTCGATGACAATGGCTGCCAAACTGCCATCCGCGTTGTTTACCCGGCGGGATAATTTGATCACCCATCGCCCATCGAGAATATTCCTGATCGGCGGGCCGACAAACATGTCCAGGCTGGTGCTGCCAAGGTGATGCTGGAAGGTGGCGCTTTTCGCCATGCTCATGCCGGGTGTCAGCACGCCATCGCCGCTGACCAGCAGGCGCCCATCCGCGCCCAAGATCAGCATGCTATGGATCATCGGCAGAGCGGCGATGCTGGATTTCAAGAAACCCCGCAGGCGCCGCAGCGCTTCCGGCCCGGTTCCGTCATGCAGCACACGCTCGCGCAGGCTGAGCAGCATGGTGTCCAGGGTGGTGAAATCACCATCGACGTCATCGGCGAGGGAACGGGCCAAATTGGTGGTTTCCAGCCTTGCCGATTCAATCGTCTCCTGCCTGGCGTTCCATATGGCGGTTGCATCGGCAACCGTCAGTGCAAGCATGGCGAGCAATACCATGGCAACCAGGCTGAATTGTAGCTTCGTCTTGGAGAGCCAGGGCCAGATAATGAACGACATATGAGATTTTTCCGAGTTGCCGGATAGATAATTAATGCAACCTTAAGAGGAGTTATACAACAGGAAAGTCGCTGTTAGGCTCCTTTCCATGCCTATCTGGCCGCGGTCTTGCGCCCCGGCGCCCAGCCGAGGCGCCGGCCGCCGGGCCAGGGGCTGGAAGCTTGCCCGCATAACCAGCAGTGCTATGCTGTGTTCAGATGGTATTCTGGGGTCCACATCGCTTCCGGCGCCTTGTCCGGCTCGGCCGAGTCGCCGCGTTTGCGCTGGCGATTGCCTGCCAGATCGGCTCCGGCGCGCTGGCCATGCCGGGCCAGACCCCCCGCACCGCGCTGGCTGCGGCGATGGTTCTTTGCCTGGGTGGCACCCATGCCGGCAAGGATGGCCAGCCGCCGGCCCACCGCCATTTGCCCGAGCTGGCGATTGCCGCCATCAGCCACCATCATGTTCAACCGGCGGCAATTCTCGACGAGGACTGGGTGCTGCCGCCGCCGCCTGCCTCCTTGGTGTCATGGACCGGCCTGCCCCACTCGCATGCGCCGCCGGCCGGTGGTGCCGCCGCTTTCTATCCAACAGGACCGCCCGCCCGCCTGATCTGACCGTTGATCTTCCGACAGCGCCGATGCCCGTTACGCGTCGCCGCTCATGATCACTTGCATACAGACAGGATTATTCATGTATCGCAAAATTCCGGTCGCCGCGCTGTTATGCGCCGGCGCCCTGTTGCGCGTATCGCCCGCCTTCGCCCATGCCGTGTGCGGCAGCCGTGTATTCCCGGTAACGCTGACCCTGGATGACCCCGGCGTTGCCGACGAAGTAACGCTGCCACAGGCAAGCTACACCCGGGTGGCGGCAGATGGTGGCCCTGGCCCAGGCCACGACACCAATCTGGCCTTCGAATACGACAAGCGGCTGACCGAAGATTTCGGGTTTGCCTTCAACGACGATTACAGCGTGAATCAGACCAACAACGCCAAGACGCAGACCGGCTGGGACGATGTGACCATCACCGCCAAATGGGCAAAATGCGTCGTTCCCGATAGCGACTTTCAGATCGGGTTCGGCGTGATCCGCGAATTCGGCCGTACCGGCACATCGCATATCGGCGCCGACGAATTCGGCAATAGCGCGCCCACGGTGTATTTCGGCAAGGGGCTGGACGAGATACCGGCACCGATGCTGCAGCCGCTGCAAGTGACCGGCGAGCTGAGTTACGCGCTGGCGGACAAGGAGCTGAAATCGGTCAATCTGCGGGATCCGCTGACCGGATCGACCTATGCCGGGAGCAATAACGGCAGCTCCAATCAATGGATTGGCGCATTCTCCGTTCAGTACAGCATTTCGTATCTGCAAAATCAGATCAAGGATTTCGGGCTGCCAGAACCGCTGGCGCATCTGGTGCCACTGGTTGAGGTGGATTGGACATCACCCGCCACGACGCCAAGCAATTCGCCTACCACCTGGACCGCGGCGCCTGGCGTTATCTATCTGCGCACGTGGTATCAGGTGGGCGTCGAAGCGCTGGTACCGCTGAACAAGGCGGCGGGCACGAATGTGGGGTTCGTGGTGCAGTTTCATGTGTTTCTGGATGATCTGTATCCGAACTCGATCGGCGCGCCGCTGCTGCGATTCTAGAAGAGTCTCGGCCTTTTCTCGTGCTTTTCGTTCGATGAGCGATGGAGACCTGATATGAAGCTTAGTTTGTTCGCCGCGTTCGGGCTTCTGCTGTCCGTGCCGGCCTATGCGCATGCCTTTCTGGATGGCGCAATGCCGCGTGTCGGCAGCGTGAGTCCCACATCGCCTACCGAGGTGGTGCTGAATTTTACCCAAGGTATCGAGCCGGCATTCTCCAAGCTGGAGGTGCAGGATTCCGCCGGTGCCAGTGTTACCGCCGGCGCCGCGCATATCGCCGGGGAGCCAACAAAATTTGCTGTTCCGGTGCAGAAACTTGCGCCGGGCATCTACACCGTGATCTGGCATGTGACCTCGGTGGATACCCACAAGACACAGGGCAAATTCCACTTCACCGTTAGCCAGTAAAGGACGCGGCGGTGCTGCCAGTTTTCGATCTGCAAGGCGGCGCCGCCCTGGCCGCTTCCCGCGCGGCCTCGGTCACCGGCCTGCTCTCGGCATTCGGCACCACCGTGTTCTGTGTGGTGGTGGCGCCAAAGGCATTCGCGCGCATGGCGCCGGAGATGGGTGCGGCGGCACAGCGAAAGCTTCTTGTGCTGGCAAGGCTGAGTGTGGCCGCTTCGGTTGTCGGCACCGGCCTGTGGCTGGTGACGCAGGCGGCAAGCATGGCCGATGCAACACGGCTGGCCGATGTCTTCGCGGCGGTGCCGACGGTGACCACGCAGACCTCGTTTGGCCATGTGGTACTATTGCAGCTTGCCGCCCTGCTGATCCTGGCCGCTGTGCTGAGCGGGCGGGATGACGCAAGGCGGCAGCGTGTGGCGCTTGGTGTCGCTGGCCTTGCTGTCGCTTTGCAATCCGGCCACAGCCACGCGTTTTCAATGGTGCAGGGGCCTAGCCTTTTGCTGGTCTGCGATATTCTGCATCTTGCGGCGGCGGGCGCCTGGCTGGGGGGGCTGCTGCCCTTGCTGCTGCTGCTGGTGCGCAGCGCATCGCCGGAAGCGGGTGCAACCGCGGCGCGGTGGTTCTCGCCGCTCGGCCAAGGCTGCATCGCGGTATTGATTGTTTCGGCGGCAATCCAGGGATGGAGTCTGGTGGCCAGCCTTCCTGGACTGATCGGCACCGCCTATGGCTGGCTGGTGCTGGTGAAACTGGCTCTGTTCGCTGTGCTGTTCGGCTTCGCCTGGTTCAATCGCTATCATTTTGCCCCGGCCTTGCTGGGAGAAGATCCCGAATCTGCCAGGCGCGTTCTGGTGCGCAGCATTTTTTGGCAAACCGGGTTTGCGATCGCCATCGTGGTGGCGGCGGTGGTGCTGAGTGAATTGCCGCCCGCGATGCATCTGCAAGCGCTATGGCCGTTCAGCGAACGCCTGAGCCTGAGCGCCATCCAGGAGGATGCGGATTTCCGGCGCGAAGTGTTTTTGGCGTGCCTGGCGCTGGCAGCTTCAGTGGCCGTGCTGGCAGTCGCCCTTTTGCTGAGACGGCTGCGCATTGCCGCCCTGGTGGTGCTATGCGTCACCTGGTGGTTTGCGCTGCCGCATCTGGATCTGCTGCTTGTCACCGCCTATCCCACCAGCTTCTATCATTCACCGACCGGCTTTGCCGCCGCTGGAATCGCCGAGGGTGCCACGCTGTTTGCCCAGAATTGCGTGAGCTGCCATGGCCCAAATGGCAACGGAAGCGGACCCTTGGCGAAAACGCTGTCCGTGCCGCCGGCCGATCTGACCGCGGCGCATCTCTGGATGCATAGCGACGGCGAATTGTTCTGGTGGATCGGCCACGGCATGGTAACGCCAGAGGGCGCGCAGGTGATGCCGGGGTTCGCCGCCGCGCTGGACGATGACCAGCTTTGGGCATTGATCGACTATATTCGCGCGCATAACGCAGGGGTTGCACAACGTCAGACCGGGGAATGGCCGTTCCCGGTGCGGGCACCCGATTTCAGCATGCGCTGCGATGGCCGCGTGCTGCAACTTTCCGATCTGCGCGGCCGCTTCGTGCGGCTGGTGATCGGCGGTGTGCCGCCTGCTACAGCCCCGGACAACGATGTGATGACGGTTGTCGCCGGGCTGCCCTCCGGAGCCTCGCCTGGGCGCGCATGCGTGGCACGGGACGAGACAGTGAGTCGGGCTTATGCCATTATCTCCGGTGTGGCCCCAGAGGCGATGACCGGCATACAGTTTCTGATCGATGGCAGCGCGTGGCTGCGCGCCGTGCAAAAGGGGCCTGCAAGCTGGGACGATCCCAAGGCGCTGAGGGCCGAAATCATGATGCTGCGGGCGCAGAAACTGATGCCTTCCCTGACTGCGGCGGAACCGATGAAAATGCCGATGTGATGGCGCTCCGCCGATGAAAAAAGCCCCTGCCGCAGGCCGGACGCACGCCGACAGAAGGGCGCTTGTTGCCGCGCTTGGCGGCGCTGTGTCCGTTCTGCTGCTCGCGAGCCTGCTGGTTTGGCTGGTAATCTCCACGCCCAACGCAAGCCTAAGCGAGGCGCCGATCGGCGGGCCGTTCCGCCTGATCGACGATCGCGGCAACATTGTGACGGAGCACAGCTTTCCCGGCAAATATCTGCTGGTCTATTTCGGCTACACCAACTGCCCCGATATCTGCCCAGCCACATTGAACACGCTGGCGGCTTCCTTGGGCAGGCTTGGCCGCAAGGCCGATCTGGTGCAGCCGCTGTTCATCACCATCGACCCTGCGCATGACACGCCGGAAAAACTGCATCATTACGTGGCGGGTTTTTCACCACGGCTGATCGGGCTGAGCGGCGCACAGCCTGAGATCAGCAGGATTGCTGATGCTTACGGGGTTGTTCGTTTGATTCACCAGGAGTCTGCGAACCGGACGGAGACCACGTTTGATCATAGCTCCGTGCTGTATCTTATGTCGCCGGACGGCCGTTTTGTTGCGCCGATCCCGGCGGATGCAAGCGAAATGGTGATGGCCCGCGCGATCGGGCGGTATGTTTTGTGAGATTGGGTCGCGACCGCAACCGAGTCTTACTGCGGGTCATCCCACAGCTTCTTGTTAATGTCCTGTTCAACCCCAGGCTGGACCAGAAAATGGCCCGCTACGGACCTATTTTCTCTTGTATTTTCAGTTGGTTGAGAATGGGTGCAGTAGGATTCGAACCTACGACCCGCTGATTAAGAGACTGATTTTAGGTTGTGCCATGATTTGCCAGAACATGCCAGGCCATACACAGAGCGTTGTGTCGATAGCATTGTGGATGTCAGCTGGTGCCATTTCGGGTCAGAAGACGTCACTGCTACTCGACAACCAAGAGTCCGCGGACAGTCCGCGAGATTGAGCACGCCGTCGTGTTACGCGTTGAGTGAGCTTAGTCACCCCGGGGTCTAGCGGCGCCGGCGACGCCCTCGATCAGCAGCGCAGCGATCGCCACAGCCTCACAGGCCTGGGCGGCGCGTCGCGTCCAGCTCCGCCGTCGGGGCGACGCGCCGCTGGCGCCACTGACGCGCCATCGGCGACACCCTCGATCAGCAGCGCAGCGATCGCCACCGCATCACAGGCCTGGGCGGCGCGTCGCGTCCAGCTCCGCCGGCGGGCGACGCGCCGCTGGCGCCACTGACGCGCCATCGGCGACACCCTCGATCAGCAGCGCAGCGATCGCCACCGCATCACAGGCCCCGGCATTCCCGCCGAAAAACTAAACAATAATAACAACTTAAACCGATTTGCCGACGCCACTCAAACTGTGGTCGACCATGGTTCGAATACCCCGTGGGGCACTCCTCCGGCCGGGAAGGACCCGAGGCCGCCCGGGTGTGCACTTCCGATCTGCCTCATGTGAGGTTTCTTATGGCCCGCTCAATCTGCCGCGTGATCCACTTGTTGGCCGTGTCCATCACCACCTGCGAAAAATGAAAGCGCGGCTCGTATCGAGGACGCTTGGTATCAAACCACAGGACAGCTTTCACGTGGCCCGGACTGACAAGCTTGAAGATGCCCATGCCAGTCTCAGTAAGCTTGCTGCGGGCAATGAAGTAGTCAGTGCCGGTCTTCTTGGAAGCAATGGCTTTTTTAGCCCTGAGCCTTTTGGTAGTCCGTGCAGTGGCATTGGAAAGAAAGCCCTGCTCGCCGGATGCCTTCACGCGTGAAAGCATCAAAACCATTTGAGGCCCGCTGATCGGCGCGCCGGCCGGCGTTGTCTGTTGACCGAACTGGAGCATACCTGCTCGCAGCAAGACATTTTCTGAGCCTTTGTTATGCCGCGTCCCGCCAAGCTCCTCTGCCAGAAGATACTTCCGCGGTGAGTTTTGCCGACCATTGTAATCCCGAATGTAGACGGATGCTTCCTGCTGCGAGATAGGCAGGCCGGGGTTCGCCTTCTTCACCGTCACCGAAGAAAGCGTGTATTTGATCGGTGCATTGAACACCGCCCTCATTTCATCCTGAACAGCCACCCGGGCGATGAACGCCGTGTCGGTAAGTCCCGCCGCAACCGCCTTTTGCAAGCTTGGCTTCACGGCGCTGGCAAATTGTTTTGCCATCGAACCGTAATTGCCACCCATCGCGATTTTCGTTCCCATTCCGTCGTATCTCACTCCCAGCTTTGACAAAGTGCCGTGTTCCGGTGTTCCGGTGTTCCAAGAGCCAATTTACCGTCTTAAGTATTTGGGTTCGTTTGTGTTTATTATAGGAACACCGGAACACCATTCCTGACCCCTTTCAGACGGTGTTCCAGGCGCTGATTGCTTTCCAAAAGCCAAACAGGAAGCAACATCAAGGCGCTAGCCAGAAATCACAGCATGCCTTCAAAAAGACTGGCCCGGGGTTCTGCGCTCGGAACACCGGGCAGTTGGGAAGGCATTTCACGCGCGAAAAACCTCCCGTCTTGCCGCGCAAACCGGCGCCTTTTGATCAGCTTCGCGGCCACCAGATCACCGCGTCGTCACAAACTGGGCGGGTTTCCGAGATGTCCTCGGTGATGTCCTTCTCACCAACCACCGTCATGGTTCGCAAGTTCTCGTTATATACCGGATTAGGAACACGCCGCGTAACAGTCCCAGTCACAATCTCGGTGACCAACTCAGGAGCGCCACGCTCTCCTGGAAGCCGCACCATTTCGCACAGACTGTGTTTGCGATGACGTGCGCCCGCAAAATATGCGGGGCTCCACGTGCTTGGCAAATCATCGACTTCGCCAAGGGCCTCAAGCTCTTGCACAAGGGTAATCTGCATTCTCCGTTTTGCGATGAGCTCGGCTTCCATTGCGCACAGAGAAGCAACTTTCATCGCCGCGAGCTTATACTCTTTCTTCCACCGTTCCGCGAAGACCGTGCAGCCTGCTTCATATCCAAGAGCGTCGATCCGCGATCTGACATCTAGTATATGCTCATTGTGAAGGGCAGTTTTGAAATCTTCCTTTAGGACTAGGAGCATGTCGTCTAGGTCGGAAACTGTCGATTTCAACGTATCGACTTCGCAGTCAATGTCTTTTATCTCCTTCACGCTGCCATTCAGGAGAAGTTGACCGCGATCGCTTTTGCATTCAGCAAGTCTCGCCAGGCACTCAATTCGGTGCTTTTCAGCACCCACAATTGAGCGCCGAATGGCGCCACTTGAACCGTCGCTTGGCCGCAGCGCTATAAGTACGTTTATATCCATTTTTTCGTGCTCCTACGCCGATGGCCCTTCGTGCCGCGTTGGCGCTTCGCGGCGGGCAAGCCCGCTGTTGCGGGTATCTGTTTCCTGAGAAGCTAATGCGGCATCACAGGCAGCTCGTAATTGATCGGCAAGCCGAGAGCTTTTGCTTCCACCAAAATGCTTCGTGCACGCGATACCGCATCCGAGGCCTCCGCCTTTAAGCGCATCATCTCGGCGTGCCGTTCAATATGATGCATGCCGTGGTTGACGACCCAACTTTGGCGGGCATCGATCAAGCCCTGCTGGTGATCGGTAAGTGGAGCTCCTTGCCGTTTTAGTTCTATTGCGTGGATCGCGGCCTTGTCTAGACAAGCCCCTTCTGCCAATGACGGCCGGTCTTCACGCCAATACCTCTCGATCCAATCCATCAAGGCCAAGACCTTTTGTTGTGCTCTTGTCGCCGCTAAACGATCTGCTAGATCGCCAATGATATCGGCGGCTGAAGCCGTAGCGTCCACCATCTTTTATACCCCATCCAGCCATGCCCATCCAAGGTTTGTTAATATATCAGGCCCGTTGCCTTTGCTGATCGTCTCCACAGTAGTCCCTTGAGGCATGTTCGGGATGTGCAATATAACCTCTGTCCGGCCGCCCTGCGGCGGGGCGCTGGGTGCCTGGCGCCCCGAGGATGGCATCGGCAGCGGCGACATGTCGGGGTATTGGCGCTGCGGCAGCGGTGGCAACGGCGACAAATTGAGGCTTTGTGGAAGCGCTTGCATGGCGGCTGGGATAACTGGCTTAAAGTGAAGGGCGGCATCTCCACCGGCACCCAAAGCGCCATCTACACCCAACCACCTATGCGGGTTATACCATTCTGCGTTCGGATCGCGATGGGTGACCCTTTCGAGCCAACCGGGGTGCGCGGCATCGTCAGTAATGCCAAGCATCGGAACCGGGCGGGCGATGTGCTCTGGAAGCGCGTCAAACTGCTGCCTGGACATACCCTCAGCAAGGTCGGGGAATCTACGAACCGCTTCCTTATCGAGGTCTGAGCCGCCCATCGCTGTATACGCTAGCACTCCAAGATTGAGAGCCGTCGCAATGGAACGCCCCTGAACCTGCCTGTTTTGGGCGGCGATAGCAGCATCGCGCGCGACTACGTTTCGTGCTTTACCGGTAGCGAGGTCTACCGCGGACCCAACAGGTGCAGCGGCATTCAGTGCAGACATCTCCTCCGCCGCCGCGGTCGATGCCGCCAGTCCTACAGCGCGCCAGGCACCCACCAGCTCGCCGGTGAGCTGCCCGGCAAGCTTTGTGACGCGGCCCCCCAGGACCACGGTCTGGACGATCGGCGTGGCAAGAAAATACGCTCCCTTTAGAATCATAATTCCGACCAGAGCCTCGACGGCGTGTTCAACCCCACCAATCTCATCCGCAAGTTGACTCGCCGATTTGGCCATGCCGTCCAGACGTTTGCCGACAGCATCCCAATCCGTGGTCTGCAGGACGTCGGCGAAGTGCTTTACGCCCCTCGTGATGTCATCTGTGATCCACTCTCGGTTGGCCAGAATATACTTCTCTGATTTCTCAATGAGCGGATCGAGCACCGGAACAAGCTTGCCGGCCAGAAGGTTAGTGAACCCGGAAACCGACTCACGCAGCTTTTTTTGACCCGTATTGTATTTCTCGAAGTCCTCGGAATAAGGCTCAAATTTGATAGTTAATTTTTGTGCTTCGGCCATAAGTTTGGCTAACCGCTTTTTTCCCATCGACAGAAGAGGTATGAGGTCCGCGCCCTCCCGCCCGCCAAGGTCCATAGCCATCATCGTCCGCTTTTTCGCTGACGCATGCTCAAATGCATCAGCCAGTCCAAGAAGAGCTTGCGTGCTGTTGCTGTAATCGTTCGGATTGAAGTGTATGGACGCCAGGTTCGCCGCAAGCTGTTTGTTTTTTCCCGAGGCAGCCTCGCCTAGGTTGCAATTTAACCTTGTGAGGGTTTTGTCGAGACCTTCTACGCTTGTGTCGGTCAGCCTAGCCACAACATGCAAGACGTTTAGATCGTCGGCTGATGCTCCTATCTTTGCGGCGTTGTGGGCCAGTTCGCCATAAGACTCAGAAGCGTGCGCGACAGCCTCAAATACGCCGGCGGCCGATCCAACCGCACCCAGCGCCGTAAACGCCGGGATGAGCTCGAAAACCGAATCGGTGACCCTTTCCACATGCTCGTGCAGCTCACCATAATGTTCGCGGAGCACGCTAACGTGCTCTCCCATGCCTTCGAAAGCGACCCTATGGACGCCATGCAGGTGCTCAACCCGCTCGCCCACATGAGAGACGCCCTCGCCTACATGATCGATCTTCACCTTGAGATGGTCATATTCCTCCCCAACGTGCTTTATTGTCGTGGAGCTTTCATCCTTCGCCCTGATTATGGCGTCGAAGATTTTTTGTTCATCTGCCATGAAAAGCATCCTTCAAGAAACCAAAAAACGCGTGCATCATCCTTATCCAACTACGCCGCTGACGAAAGGTGCCCACTTCCAATGTCACCTTCTGAAGTATCGAAGATTTCCGGCCGAACCTCATAAAGGCGGACCTTACCTTCGCCGGGGGGCGTCATCGAGCGGGCAGTTTTCCCCGCAGCATCCGGTCTGATATAGCCCTGGCCTACGAGCGTTGCGAGTGCGTCACGGTAATTCAGCCCGCGCAGTGCCTCCTTCATCGCCTCCGGCGTCACGTAATAAACATACAAGCTCCGCCCGGAATCGATTTTCGTCCATCGCTTCCAGCCGGCGCGGTTTTGGACGATCAAACGGGATTTGTCGGGACCATCATCTTCCTCAACCTGGGCCGCGTCATTCTGCCGCTTGTCGATCCACCTGACGAACCTGGCCTCGCCGTGCTGCACCAGATAGCCGCGCATCTTTGCTACTGCCTGTTCAGCTTCGCGCGCGCCGAGTGTGCCACGCTCCGCCAAAGCCGCCTGAAAGCATTTGCCGACACCGGAAGCGGCCTCGCCGAGCTTCCACCAGGTTATGGCCCATTCCGTCGCCAGCTCGCCGGCGACGGCGACAAGGGCAAACCTGAAGCCAAGGCTGCGCACCTGGCCGCCGGCGTCGCCGTATGGCTTTAGCCAGGCGTCTAGAATGTGAGCGGCCCGCTCGCGGATTTGTGTGGGAAAATCTGGGTTCTTGTCTAATTCGGCCGTTAGGCGTGTCAGGAAAGCCGGCGCGGCCGTTCCGTAGTTTCGAGCGCAAGCGTCCTTCAGCTCTTCGACGAACGCGCCAGCCGAGGCAGCGTCGTGAAGATAGTCGAATAGACCGTGTTCACCTCCCGCGTCGGACGGAACTTTGATCCACCGGACCTCCTGGCCGGCCTTCGTGTCGCGGCCGGCCTCGCTGTTCTTTTCCTGCACGCCCACTTCGCCGGTGGTGAGGAAAAGAACACGGAACTGGATTGATTCCCGAACTGACCCGCCCTGCCTGTTGGCGCGCAGCTTAGTCTGACCGTTGGCCAGCATATAGGCGATTTGGCCTACATCGTTGCTGTCGATTTCGCCCAGTTCATCAAGAATGAGCAAGGTATCACAATGCATAATGCCGATCGCCTCAAGGCCGTTACCGGTTGCACGGCATGTGCGAATGTAGCCCTTAGCTCCGTTGGCGGCGGTGCCACCCCAGACGCTGGCCGCGACCAAAACCGCTGTCGTCTTACCCGTTCTGGCCTGGCCGCAGAGATTGAAGCCCCCGCCCTGTTCGCCGACAATCCCAAGCAGTGGCGCACCGAAAGCGCAGGAAACGGCAAAGATCAGCCTGGAATTGCCAATGCAAAGGCTTGCAATTTCGCGGCTCCAAGACGCAAGCGTCCCAGCGGAATTATAGGTGGTTGGCTCGCGATCGAGGGTTTGCAGCACCACGCGCTCCGTTGCTGGACCGAACACCGCGTTCGGCAGAACGAACACGCCGCCGTGCCAGCCCGGCCGATCCACGCTCAGCACCAGGTCCTTCGATGATGCGGCATTGAGATACTCGGCGAAGGCCTGGCGGGCAGCGGTATGGCCATTGAATGTCAGTCCGCCGTCTGCAAGACGCGAACGTATTTCCGCGCAATCACCGGCGAAGAGCGACCGCAGAAAGATTTCCTCATGAAGGTTACCGCGCCGATCCCGCCACCTGAGGAAAAAACCCCAGCTTCGCCCGTGAGCGTCGCGCGATTCTGCTACGATCTCGAATGCGGAGCATATGAACAGATCGTTTGATTCCCCATCGCCGGCTTTGAGAAGCCAGTCATCACGCTTCAGGAATCGCTTCGTCATGAAGGCGGGTATGCGCGCGGCCGCGCCGTGCAACGGCGCCTTTGATGGTGCTGGCCTGGCACGCTTCACGGCATCGGCGACGGCAGTTTTGCCGCCCTTTTTCTTTTCGGTCATTCGTCTTTCAGGCTTTCGTTGAAATCCTTGCAGCCTGGCGTGGGATCTGCCACGCGCACCGCGAAGCCGTTGGATTGGTAATGCTCGATGGCGCGATCGAAGGCGCGGGCAGCCGCCTGGTTGTCGCCATCCGCATCGCGCAGCAGGATCACCGTGCCGATCTGCGGGGGAAGCACCACGCGGCCGAGATTGGACAGGCTAACTGCACTGATCACGCGCAGCTCGGGGCAGCTCACCACCACGGACAGGCAGGTCTCGATGCCCTCGCCGATCGCCACGGTCTCGCCGGCCGGCGCCTTGTCGAGCGGCTTGCCTGAGGCGCCACGCCAAAGCGGGATGCAGCCGCCTGCGTAGCTGCCCAGCGTCATTTTCGGGGCGCGCAGCGAGGCCTTGCGCCAGTGGCCGCCCACCTGTTCCAACCAGGTCCGATGCACCGCCACCATGGGGCCATGCGGGCCCCTGATGCCGGCCACCATCGCCGGCAGCTCCATGCCTACCTCGCGGCAGAACAGGCGTGGGGCATAGCGAAGCGATCCTGGATACCGCCCCAGCTCTGCCAGCACGATAGTCCGGCCGGCGAGGTAATCTTCCACTGGTGAACCCTGCAAGCCGACTTCCGCGCTCAGGAAGGTGGCGAGGGCGATGCGCTCCCGGTTTTTCGCTTCGCGATCGTCGCGCACCGCCGGCGGCATCCGAGCTGGTGCAACAGCCGGCGCCGGCGACGTGTTATCGAGGCCGAGATAATGCTTCGACCAGGTGATCGCCTTGCCGATATCGCCGCCGCAGCGCAGTTCCGCGACCAGGCTCAGCGCATCACCCCGAACGCCGGCCGAGAAATCAGACCAGACGCCCGCTTTCGCGCCGGCGAGGCAAACGCTTGTGCTCCGCAGAGACGTGCCGGTAAGCGACGGCGCGATCCACTCCCGCCCCTCGCGCTTGCCGTTCGGCAGCAGCTCGGGCGCCAGGCTGGTAATACGCTGCGCCAGCATCACCGAGATTGCCCGGGCATCATGCCGATACGCCGGCATCATGCACCAAGTGCGGGCCGCGCGCGGCCTGTTCCGGGATCGATGGCGCCGGGTCCAACAACGGCAGCGGAACGGCGACCACCGGCAGATAGATCAGCGGGCGGTAATTGCCCAGCGCTTGCTCAAACGCCGTCCAGGCGGCTTCCACGTTCCCTCTCGGGCGTATCCAGCCTTGCAGGAAGTCCGGCTCGTATGGCGCGCCGATCGCGCCGCGGAGCGTGTTCGCAAGGTCGTAGGCCCGAGCTGCGGCTGTCGCCGCACGCTGCGCCGGCGCACGCTCCGACCGCACCACCAGGTGGTCCCAATCGTCACGAAACCGGTTGGCGTGATGTTGCACGCCCCACAGTGTCGGCACATCCAGCCCGCGCGCATCGCGATTGCGAAACGAGCCGGGCCTTGCGGGATCGGGCAACGGCCACTCGCCGCGGTAAGCTTGTGCCGTGGCGCGGATCAGGCAATCCGAGATCCGCTTACGGCTGGCAAGCTTGATACCGATCGCCTCGGCAAGCTGGTCGCGCAGCTCACCGGCCGCTTTGTCAGGCGGCCGGTGATATAGCAGTCCATCGAGGACCATCGCCCATTTCAGGTTTACGCCGCCCAGCAAAAGCAGATTCTCTCTGCTGTCGAACGGAAAACTCACGGCTTTCGGCCGAGACAAAAACAAGCAAGCTTTGGTCCAATGAACCGCGACAGAGTCCGATGCCGGCGCGCGAAGTCCGGAAGCATCACATGCGCCGGCATCGCTTCTCCCGCTCGACGCACGGCGGTGTTCACACGCTCTTCTGGTGGAAACGCTGGGCTTGGCACACTGGGCGAAGCAGCCTGCGGCTTGGGCCGAGCCTTGTAGCCGAGGCAGCTTTGAGCAGGTTTGCTCTTGCCGATCCCCTCGAAGAGCTGAACCGCTGTCTCGGCGCAGTTAGCGCAGCAGCAGCGGGCCTTCCTTGCTGCAGGCTGGGATTTCAAGGCGCACCGCCCAGCGATGGAGATATGTCCCCCACGCTCATTCTGAAGGCTCCGAAGCTATCCCCTGTCCGTCCCAGCTCGCTGCGGTTTTGCCCTTCTTGCCGCGCCTGGTGTGCAGCTTCACCTGGCCTGGATCGGGCGTGAACCCTTCCACCGGGCCCAGGCGCAGTTTCGTGCGCGTGCCGCCGGTCGGGCCGATCGAGAATGTCGTTCCGGCGATCAGCAGGTCCTGATCGATCTGCAGGAACGGCAGCGTGCAACTGACCAGCGTATTCGTTGCCCACAGCGTGCCATCCGGCTGGCGCCAGCCCTCCACGGTGACATTGGCTTGCGTGGCGCGGCCGAACGCGAAATTGCGCTCCCAATTCACCCGGCGTTGCATGCCGGCCGTATCGAGCTGGGCTTCGGCCAGAGAAACGTGCGGCAGATACCGAGGTACGCCGGTATCGTTTGCGACGGCGCGCAAATTCGTTACCACGGGCGCAGGCGGCGCGCCGCCATCGGCACTGTTCCAAGAGGCGTTCGTGCTACCGAGTGCTCTCTGACCCTTCAGGATGTAGACCGAAAAGCGGTTCTCGACGTTGAGCTTGCAGCTCCCGCCAAGGACATTGACGCCTTGCACCAAGGAACCCGATGCCCGCGTGGTGCCGGCTGTTGCTAGCACCAGGTTGCCATTGACGTCGTCGGTGAGCAGAACCCCGGAGAGGCGCGCCAGGCGCTCCAAAAAGGTAAAGGCGGTCTCGCCTCTCTGCAAAGTCGCATCTTGAAAAATTTGCGTGGCATCGGTTTGCATCACCAAACCGACGTTGAAAGGCTTACAGATGGCGCGAGCAATTTGCTCGAGCGTGTAGCCCTTGAACTGCCCGGAGCTGATGTCGGGTGTGGCCTTGACCAGGTCACCCGTTTTGCTGGCGCCGGTGATCGTGACCTTGTGCGAACGGGCATCGAAATCCACGGCGTATTCTTCGACATACCCGGTCAGAACCGTGTCGGAGCCGATCTTCACCACGCATGCGGAGAACGGCGCGATCTGCCAGAGCTGGCCGTTGGTCGCCCAGCGGTCCGTGACGCCGATGGTGAATGCCGATTTCAACCGATCGATGGCACGGCTAACGGACATTTCGATCCAGCCGCCGAAGATCATCCCGTTCACCGTCAAGGTGATCAGGTTTTCCGAGGACTGGCTCATGGCAAGCCCAACAGAGCGCGCGCTTTGGTCGCGCCATACCATCGCGTCAGATTCCGCAAGCGGTTTTCGACGTCGGGCAAATCCTTCGCGGTCAATGGAGCGTTTTGCCTCGGGGCGGATTTCTTGCGCGATACCGCCTTGGCCGGTGCAGCGGAAGGCTGCTTTGCCCGCGCTACAAGTGCCTTTCTTCCCAGGCAGGGTTTGCGAGCCAAGCCTTTCCCGATGCCCGTGAACATGGCCTTCGGCGAGGCCGCGCAGTTGGCGCACGCGCAGCTCGGCTTTTTCTTTGCCCGCATGCGCAACGGCGGCGCGGCGGCGACGATTGCCGCCAGTTCACGATCCGACGGCCGCGCGCGGTCTTTCAAAATGTTGCGATGGAGCGCTTCGGCAAACGCTGCATGCGGCGGTTCCGCGCCGCCGGGACTGCGCGCGCTCACAGCGTGCCCTCATGGCGTCGCGCTGTCGCTTCGCTGGTGCTGCCTACAATGCGGCTGGTCAGCCACGCGCGCAAACCTTCAATCGGAAACAAAATTCTTTTCCGACCAACAAGGGAATAAGGAGGAGAACCGCCTTGTAAGCGCATGCGCTGCAAGGTCCGCGTTGAAAGGCGGAGGAACTTGGCCGCGTCGGTTTCATCCAGACCCCATGGCTCGATTACCGGGCGGCTATTCGGTGCTACGTCGGCATGAAGCGATGCCTGGTGTTCCTTCATGGCCCTGACCCGTTCCGGCCGGACCTTCGTGACTGGGGTGAGTTTGGCATGTTGCCGATCGCGCATTTTGACGAATTCCTGCGTCTGTTGGCGGAATCTAGAAAAGGCACATCGCGCCAATGACGATCCAGGTAGAAGCACTCACTCTACAACGGAGGATCACTCATAATAACGGATTATGAGTGATCCTCCGTTGTCTTCCCGCATTCGGTTAGCTCTTTAGACCATTGGTCCAGACGAACGGCAGGGAGGGCTTTGTATTTTCGCACAACGCGCCGTAACCTCGAATCCGCAGTCCCTTTGCCCTTTATCTCACAGACATACTCCGACGCGGCGTTTGACGGGCCGCTTGCTTTGCCCGAAATGATACGCTCGTGCATTTTCTTCAAAATATCGAAGTCAACAGTCTCTGTGTGCTGCGGGGTCCTCATTTTCGGCATAGTTGGCGGAGGACTGACCTGCTTTGCCGAGGGAAGACCCAGGGTGTTCGTGATTGCCGATGCGCCCGCGGTCACATCAGAGTTCGTACAGGCCTTGTGCACCTGCAAGTCGAACCATGTCGTGCCGGCGATCGTCGCCTTTGATTGTGATATGGCGCAGCCGGAAATGAGATCGGCATAGCGCCACACATGCGGACCCAATCGGGAAATGGGCGCGCCAACATCGGCTTGGCGTCCCTGGGCTTCTATCTGACCAGCCTCTAGAAGCTTGATCAGTTCGCTTGCGACCGCGCTCCACATTTTGTGGCTGACATTTTTCCTGATCGAATAGCCGCGGCCGTTTAAGCGAACCTGCCATAGTTCAGGATGCTTAGCAGGTTCGAACTTTTGAAGCCTGGCCCTAAAAAAAGGTCTACAGCGCAAGCTGGGCGCAAACTTCAAGATGTGGCTCCACGGCATCCATGGCGCGCTGTGTTTCGCAGATGATAGGTCGGGATTAACAGGCGCTTTCTCAGCGCCAGATTGCGATGTCAAAGCGGCCTCACGTCCACCGTCCTCACGCATTGGGGGACGATGTGGCCGGCCAGGCGTGAGGTCCCGGCGCCGCGGCCGTCGCCGTGGCCACATCGACTCGGATCGTTGCACCGAAAAGGCCGGCATGCACGCGCAATCATCATCCGAGTCGCGGCACGGATGCGGCGACTCGGATGGTGCACGATGTTCCAGGCCGCATACCGCCGTCATTTCGGCCGCCGCCCCGGCGCCGCGCTCACTGAGGATCGACACAGTCCTGGCAGGGGCGTCAGCCATCACGCCAAGCGCCGCAGCAGGGCCTGGCGCTTCCTGCCGGCGGGTCAAACGCAGATCCATTGGGGTGTCGCCAAGAATGACGAGATCGGCCAGCGCGGAGGCCAGCAGCACCTGATCGGCGCTGCGCGCCGGCGACAGGTCATAGGCCACATCGGCGGCCTTCGGGCGCACCGACACCGCCAGCTTCACGCCGATCGCCGCCGGCGGGGCACCGGCGCATGACGCCAGAACATGCACCCTGTCGATCGTCGAATTGTTGGCGCGCCGTATCGCGCTATCCGTTTCCGACCGGCCGGCGATCAGCTCGGCCGCGAAGATGCGCCCGGCGGCCTGGCGCTCCTGGTAGGAGCCGCCGCCGGTGCCGGCGTGGCGCATTCCGGCCGCCGATGGGTCGTCGTCCTGGCTCACTGTGTAAGCCCGCCCGGCATCAGGCCGCGCAGCAAGCTGACCAAAAGGCGCTCATTCCAGGACCCGCCACACTCGGCCGTGCCTTCGACCCAAGCGAGCATGTCATGATCCCAAAGCAGAAGGCACACGGCAAGCGCGTGGCAGCCCTCTATGGTCGCAGGCCGCAGGGCACACACCTGGTCGATGATAGGATCTTGCTGCGCAATCAAAGAAACGGTTGCCGCTTCGCGCTCGTCTTCGTCCTCGATATAGTTTGGCCCGCGAGAGGCGTTCTCGCCGATCCCGCACACCCAATAGCCATTTATTTCCCGCTGCAAGGCGGCGAAGCGCCCGAGCAGGCCGAGCAGTTTGGCATCCGGATGCCCGGGCTTCGCTGAAGCGGCCTTACTGGCCGCGAGCGAGGTAAGGATCGCCGCGCCAAGAAACACGCGGCGTGAGGGCGGAGCACCCTGCCTGCAGGCTTCGGGATCGGGAGATGTCTCCACCAGCTCGCCGGCGACCTGGCGGATTAAGCCGCCTGGGCAATGCGCATCTACCGTGCGGGTATCCGGTTGGGAGGCGACTACCCGGCCCGACGCCGGCACGGCTTCCTCGGCCTTCATGAGTAGAACTTCGTGCGCTTGGCACACAGATCGGCCATCCACGCATCATTGTGGCTCTGGATTTGCCCTAGCACCAAGCCGCATACTTGTTCTTCAAACTGTTCGATCGGCAGATAGACGCACACGCCCCCGCGGGTCGGGCCATCGGCTTTTATCTCGATAAGATTCTCGTCGACCTGGCGGCACCGCCGCACAAGCGCTTTGCCGTGCGCGAACAACTGATAGATGCCGATCCCTGCGAATTCCTCGCAGGGCTGAACGATCAAGGCCGTGTTAGGGAAAAGGCCTTCTGAGTTGCACCCACGATCATCCGTGGCAACAAATCCCAGTCGGGCTTCCCGCCCGTTAAGCGGCCTAGCCATCCACGCCTTAATCGCTGGCTCTGCCATCACATGGCGTTTTGGGTCATCTTGCGTGACCGGTTTTGCAACGGCAGTGCGGCGCGGCTTCCGGCCGCTCGGTTGAGTATCGGACATGATGACGGTACCCTTGCTTCCTCAGACCACAATAGGCCGACGGTTCAATTTGGTTTGCCAAAGTCACAAACCTTTGCCAAAATGTCTAAGAATCTTCGCTAAGTCAATCGGAAAGATAAACCTTTGTCATTTGAGATAATTTCGCCATCTCAGTGCCGTGGCGCGCGCGCTATGCTCAATTGGAGCCAAGAGCGGCTGGCAGAGGAAGCCAAGGTGTCGCGACCGACACTGGTGTCATTCGAAAGCGGCTTGAGAGTCGCCCATCCCAATAACCTGCGAGCCATCCGGGAGGCCTTCGAAGCGGCCGGCGTGGAGTTCATAGCTGAGAACGGAGGCGGCACCGGCGTCCGGCTGGCCAAGCCTGGCGCAACAAAGGAAGGTTAGGCCGCCATGCCAAGACGCGTCCGCCGCTACGGCCTATCCTTCTCCTGGCGCCGCGCCACCGGCCTCTCAGCGGCCAAGTCCAGCCTCTCCCGCCGCATCGGCTACCCACTCACCCGCGCCGGCCGCCGCCGCAAAGCCGCGCGCGCGATGGGCTGCTGCGTCCCGATCGCGCTCCTACTCGCCGGCGGCTACGGCGCCGTCGTGATTTTGCTGCGGTAGTTCGCTAGAGGCGCGGGCTCGCCGCGTCTCTGAAACTCGGCTGCAAGGTGCGACCGGCGCCGGCGACATGGTTGCGCAAAATATAGCTGTGAGTTATATTTTGGTATGAAGACTATCGAGTATGGCCGCGATGCCGCCAAGGCGCTGCGCAAGCACACCACCATGGCAGCGCGCATCCGGGCGGCCATCGAGGCGTATGCGGCGGACAACCAGGCGCACGCAAACAACGTAACGTTATTGGTAGGGGTAGATGCAAAACGACTTCGGGTAGGCGATTTCAGGGTCATTTTCATCGAGACGGAGACCACCATCACAATCACCAAGATTGCGCCGCGTGGCGAGGTATACAACTGAAGGATTTGCCTATGAACATCGAAACCATCATCCACAATGGCCAGAAGCGCATCGTAATGGATTTGGCCGAATACGAGAACCTGATCGACGCACGCGACCATGCGATAGCCATGCGCGACATTGCGGGCGGTGCGGATACCCTTACCTCGGCGGAAATGGACGAATACCTGGCGGCGCCAACGCCCCTGGCGTTCTGGCGCAAACGCTCAGGCATGACCCAGGCCACCCTGGCCGCGGAGGTAGGCGTATCTCAACCGTTTCTCGCGCAGCTTGAGGGCGGCAAGCGGGAAGGCGCCGTGGGTGTCCTCGCCAAGCTCGCCCGGGCGCTCCGTGTCCGACTGGACGATCTGGTAGAGAGCGAAGGCTAAGGAAGCCGAAGATCGCCACAGGCCGCATCGATGTTTGCTATCTCGCGCGTTAGGCTGGCAATTCGATCTGGCACCACGTCCAACCGGTCGCCACCTTGTCCACGCTTCCCTGCCATAGCCCCGGCCTTGTAGCCATCCAGCTGCATCTGCAGGTCGGCCCGCTCTTGCTCGAACGCCATGCTCATATGCTCCGGTTGCTGCGATAATCTGCGAGCATTGCCGGATTCGAACGCAAGAAGAATGACGTTCACCGTGCGGCCGGCTTGCTGGCGTGCCTCACGGACGAGTCCGGCCGCCGACGGTGGCAACTGCCGGCCGGCGCAAGGTCAGCCAGCGCGTCTGCGCACCTCGACCACACTCCGCAAGGCACGGCGGCGTTAGCAACACTTGATCTAAACGCGACCCATCCAGCTATGGATACCGCAATAATCGACTACCCTCCTTTGGCGGTTCGAAAGGCAAAGCTCGCTGCGGATTTTCTGGTGGCAATGGAAGATCGGCGAGACGATAGGCCTCCATGCCGCATTCTACCGCGTAGGCGGCGCCAAGCAGCAGGCTTGGACCACGCTGATCCGCCGGCGCGACAGTTCTTCCGCCGGCATCGCCCGCCCGATCTATGGCGCCTGGCTGGAAGAGGTGGTGGAGCGTTTCCCCGATCTGCTGCCGCGCGGCACGCCGACCGACGCCTACCGCCAGATGCACGGCGCCTTTTGCGCCGCCCGCTGGATCGGCCCCGGCCGTGGCTGGACCGATCCGGTGAAGGAGCGGCAAGGCGAAGTGCTCGGCCTCGATGCCGCCTTCGGCACTTTGGAAGATACCTGCGCCGAGATCGAAGGCGCCTTGTGGGAAGATCGCCTCGATCAGCGCGCTGTGGAGACGAAAGGCAACCATCACCAAATTGTTGATGGTTGCCGACGATGGCAGAATTCGTGAGATGACCGCCCTTCCGCTGAGCCAGATCAATTATTGGTTGGCCACGATCCACTCCAACAGAGTGCCGGACATTAAAACCCGCCTTCCACGATCGCGGGCTGAAACTGCCGGCGGTGTATATGGGCGGCGAATCGGCGCAGAATTCGGACGAGAAGCCGGAGCCGGCGTAAGTAAAGTCGTCAGTATTCAGTCGCCAGTCATCAGAATCGTTCGGCGCCGGCGAGCTGGCCGGGCGCAATCCTATACTCGTCCTATACACTACAGAGCGGGTGAATCCACAATGGGCAAATGGATCGACAAGCCGATGGCGGTCGGCATCGCCATCATGGGCGTGTGCCTGCTGCTCGGTCTGGGCTGATGTCACGATTTCCGTTTCTCTCGCAGAAGCTTTTCGATACGCCGCTGATGATCCATCCGCAGAAAGCGGAGATCGTCATGGCGTCGCTGGCCGATCGGCTCGGCATCACGCATCTGATGCGGGGCGGCGAGCCATCGGTGCTGATGCTCGCGCCCGAGCTCGACCAGGATGTCGAGATGATGTCCAGCCGGGCGGACTGGAAACCCTATGTCGTCAGTGACGGTATCGCGATCATCCCTGTCGAGGGCACGCTCGTTCAGAAAACCGGTTGTCTCCGGCCCTATTCCGGCATGACCGGCTATGACGCCATCGATGCCTGTTTCATGGCGGCGCTCGGCGATAACGATGTGCGCGCGATCATGCTGCAGATCGATAGCCCGGCGGCGAGGTGGCCGGCAATTTCGACCTGGTGGATACCATCTACGCGGCGCGCGGCCCCAAACCGATCTGGGCGGTGCTCGATGAAGGCGCCTACTCCGCCGCCTATTCCATAGCCAGCACGGAGGACCGCGTACTGGTGCCGCGCACCGGCGGCGCCGGCAGCATCGGCATCGTCGTCATTCACGTGGACCTGTCTGGGGCGCTCAGTAAAGCTGGCCTGAAGGTCAACATCATCCAGTTTGGTGCCCGAAAATACGAGGGAAATGAATTCCAGGCTTTGCCGCCCGATGTCCGGGCTCGCTTTCAGGCAAGAATGAACGAGCTGGGCGAGCTGTTCGTGAACACCGTTGCCCCCAACAGGAACATCGACGCCGCCGACATCATCGAAGCCGAAGCCGCCTGCCTCACCGCCAACGAGGCGCTGGCGCTCGGCCTGGTGGACGAAATCGCTTCCGCCGATGCCGCTTTCGAAAAGCTGCTGGCGACACTCTGACGTCAGAATGCTCATCCATCAGCTCGCGCCACTTCGGCTCCGTGGATCTCGGCCGCTTGGTTGTTTTCAGAAGGCACGTCCAGCTTGGCCACGGCCGCGACGTGCTGTGCCCAAAGGTTCAGAGCCGTCTCGCGTTCGGCCAGGAAATCGTGCCGCTGGTAGACCGCGGCCACGCCCCTGATCGTGCCTTCGACATGGTTCAAGATGCGATCGGCCACGTGTGGCGCCACGCCCAGCCGTGCCATGGCGGTGACGCCGGTACGGCGGAAATCATGCAGGCGCCAATCCAAGGGCGAAGCGCCTCCATCATTCCCCGGCTGACTGGCGTGCTCGGCCCGTTCGGCAGCGATCTTTTCCCTAAGCTGGTCCAGGATGTCCGAAAAGCCGCTGATCGGCGCCCGCTTGCCCTTCTCCTGCCGAGAATAGGTTTCAAAGACCAGCTCGGCGCCGGGCCGGCGCGTGAGGCCTCGCAGCACCGCTTGCGCGCCGATCGCCAGGTGCACAACGTGAGCGCGCCGGTTCTTGGCGCGCTCCGCCGGTATCGTCCAAATCGCATAGTCCGCCGCCAGCTCTGCCCATCGCATGCCCGCGATCTCGCCGCGCCGCTGCAAGGTCAGGATGGCGATACGCACGAAGGCGCCATGGACGGTCCCGAGTTCGCCCGATGCGCGCCATGCCTCCCCCAGCTCGGCATCTGACAGCACTCGGTCGCGAGAGATTTCCCGACCGTCTACCTCGACCGAGGCAAACGGGTTCGAGGATACAAGCTGCCGCTTGCGGGCCCACTCGTAGGCCGCGCGGCCATAGGCGCGGGTTCGCCTGGCCATGGTCGGATGGGCCCCGGCGATCTCATCCAGGATCAATCGGACGCGCCGCACGTCCAGGGCCTCCGCAGGCTTTTCAAGCTGCGCCTCAAAGGCCTTTTCCAAAGCCCGCGTGGCTTCCGCGCGATAATTCTCCCGGCGGTCGCGCAGGGCGTTTGATTCCCACTTTTCGATCAGGACTTTGAGCGTGAATGCATCCGTTTCCGCGCGCAGCCTCTCCGCCTCCCTAGCCTGTTTGCGGTCGCCGGCCGGGTTACCACCCATCAAAACCTCCGCCCGCAGCCGGGTGGCGAGCTGGCGGGCCTTGTGGGGCGTGATTTCAGGGTAGCGGCCGAGCACGACGCGCTTCGTGCCCTGGAGGGGGTGATGGTACTGCAGCAGCCAGACCTTGGCACCTCTGTTGGTGACCCGGAGGCCGAACCCCTTCAGGGCATCATCGAAGAACAGCTTGTCGCGCTGGGTTGGCGGGCAGGTGAGAGGGTCTATTCCCGATTTTTCGAGCTTCATAGGCTGTCACCGGCCGTCGGGTTTGGAACACCGGAACACGAGCCGTTTTTGCCGGTGTTCCATGGGATCAGCCAAAAAACACACGGAATTGCTGGTATATATATGTATGAGAACACAGACACACAGAGAACACCGTCTTTTTGTGTTCCGCCACCCAAGCTGCGAACGGTGGCTTTGTCCATCCGCCGACCCGCCCATAAATTCAGTCCGTCATCAGTCCGCAGAAAAATGCCCGCCCGAAAGATTGCAAAAACTGTCTGATAAGTATCTGTTTTTATGAGGTTTTTGGTGGGTGCAGTAGGATTCGAACCTACGACCCGCTGATTAAGAGTCAGCTGCTCTACCAACTGAGCTATGCACCCGCTAGGCGGAGGCGCCTGATAGCAGGGGTGGGCGCGGAGGGGAAGGGCCTGCGTGACGCGGCGGGCCCGCGCCGGACGCCAGGCGTTAAGCCTCGTCCACCCGCTCTACCCCTGGAATCAGTTTCAGCGCCTGGCGTAGCTTGGGGGTGACCGCGAAGCCGCCTGGCAGAGCAATCTCCACTTCCTGCGCGTCCAGCATCGGCAGCAGGCTGATCCGGCCGCGGCCGCTTCCTTCACGGTCCAGCAAGGCGCGGATATGCGGCACCGCTTCGGTGCGTTTCAGCCAGATGCGCAGGCCGGAGCCGGCCTCCACAGCGGCGCGCTCCAGGCTGGTGACATCCTGGGCGGTGATGCGCAGCGCCTCGCCTTCCACGCGGATATCGGCGGTTACCAGCAGCGGCGTGCCGGCGGAGAGGAAGTCGCGAGCGCGCGAGAGCACTTCGCTGAAAAACGTCACCTCGCAACTGCCGGAGGCGTCGGACAGCGTTACCCAGGCCATGCGGCTGCCGGTTTTGGTGGTGCGCTCCTTCGAACCGGCCACGCAGCCGGCCAGCTTTACCCGCGCGGACCCCGCCTCCGCACGCGCTTGCAAAGCAATGGTGGAGACAACACCCAGGCGGCGCAGCAAGGCGGCAAAGGCATCCAGCGGGTGAGCGGTCAGATGGAAGCCAATGGCCTCAGCCTCATAACCCAGTTTTTCCATGTCCGGCCAATCGGGGATGCTCGGCAGGCGCAATTTTTCCGGCTCGGCGCCGCCGAACAGGCCGATCTGGCCGGAGCAAGCTTCTTCTGCCTGGGCCTGGGCGCGTCGAAAAATGGTTTCCGCGCCCATGAACAGGCGGGCGCGGTTCGGATCGAGCGCATCGAACGCGCCGGCGCGGGCCAGATTCTCCAGCTGCATCTTGGTGACCTGGCGGGCGTCGATACGGGCCGCGAAATCGGAAATATCCGCGAAGGGCACAGCCCCCCGCGCCTGCTCCACCGATTTCATCGCCGCAAAGCCGATCTTTTTCACCGCGGCCAGCGCATAACGGATGGCAAGCGATCCATCTGGCTGCACCTCCACGCCAAAATCCGCGCCGCTTCGGTTGATGGCGGGCGGCAGCACGCGAATGCCCATGCGCTCGGCTTCCTGACGCAACGCCGCCAGCTTGTCGGTATTGCCCATGGCCAATGACATGCAGGCGGCCAGGAACGGCACCGGATGATTGGCCTTCATCCACGCGGTTTGATACGACACCAGCGCGTAAGCGGCGGCGTGGGATTTGTTAAAGCCATAATCGGCAAATTTCGCCATCAGGTCGAACACCTCGACGGCCTTGCTTTCCGGAATGCCGCGCGCTGTGGCGCCGCTGGTAAAGATCTGCCGCTGGCTATCCATTTCGGCACGGATTTTCTTGCCCATCGCACGGCGCAGCAGATCGGCCGCCCCCAGGCTGTAGCCGCCCATGCGTTGAGCGATCTGCATCACCTGCTCCTGATAGACCATGATTCCATAGGTCTCGCCGAGGATGTCACGCAATTCCTCATGCGGCGGCTCCCAGGCTTCACCGTGCTTGCGCTGGCAATAGGCCGGGATATTGGCCATCGGGCCGGGGCGATACAGCGCGACCGCGGCGATCAGATCCTCCAGCCGGTCTGGCCGCATCTGGCGCAGCACGTCACGCATGCCGGCACTTTCAAACTGGAACACGCCGCCGGCATCGCCGCGGGAGAGCATGGCGTAGGTGGGCGCATCATCGAGCGGGAGCTTTTCCAGGTCGACGGCGATATTCAGCTGTCTCAGATATTCGATGGCTCGCTGCAGGATGGTGAGGGTGGTGAGGCCCAAAAAGTCGAATTTCACCAGGCCCGCCTGCTCCACCCATTTCATATTATACTGGGTAACCAGCGTGCCTTCGCGCGGATCGCGATACATCGGTACCAGATCGACCAGTTTGCGATCGCCGATCACCAGGCCGGCGGCATGGGTGCTGGCATGGCGATACAGCCCCTCCACCTGCATGGCGATTTCCAGCAGGCGTTTTATCGCCTCGTCGCTATCGCGCATATCCTGGAGTTTTTTCTCGCCATCCACCGCTTCCTTCAAGGTGACGGGTTTTGCCGGATTATTGGGGATCAGCTCGGCCACCCGGTTGACCTGGCCATACGGCATGCCGAGCACGCGGCCGACATCGCGAACTGCCGCACGGGCCTGGAGTTTTCCAAAGGTGATGATCTGGGCCACCCGGTCGGCCCCGTATTCCTGCCGCACATAGGCGATTACTTCATCGCGCCTGGTCTGGCAGAAATCGATATCGAAATCCGGCATGGAAATGCGTTCGGGGTTCAGGAACCGTTCGAACAGCAGGTCGAATTGCAGGGGATCGAGATCGGTGATGGTGAGAGACCAGGCGGCCACCGATCCGGCGCCTGAGCCTCGGCCGGGGCCCACCGGAATGTTCTTTGCTTTCGCCCACTGGATGAAATCGGCGACGATCAGGAAATAGCCGGGAAACCCCATCTTGGCGATGACATCGAGCTCGTACTCCAGACGCTCGGTATAACGGGCGCGCTTTGCCGCATCCGCCGATGCCGCCTGCATGCGGTGTGCGAGGCCTTCGCGCGCCATGGCGCGCAGGGTTTCGTCTTCCGTGGTGCCTGGGCGCACTTTTGGGCAGACGGGCAGAAGCGGCTTTCTGGTTTCCGCCATGACGGCACAGGATTTTGCAATGGCCAGCGTGTTGTCGCAGGCATCCGGCAGATCGGCGAACAAGGCGCGCATCTGCGCGGCGGATTTGAAGAAATGCTCGGCGGTAACGCGGCGCCGGTCCACCTCGGACAGAACACGGCTTTCGGCGATACATAGCAGCGCATCATGCGCCTCGTACATCGACGGGGTGGCAAAAAAACATTCATTGGTGGCGACCAGCGGCAGGGAAAACCGGTCGGCCAGGGTGATCAGCCCTGGTTCGATCGCCTGCTCACGCGCGGTGCCATGGCGATGCAGTTCCACCGCCACACGGTCCGGAAACGCTTCCCGCAGGCGGCCCAAAAAGCTGGCCGCCTCGGCCTCCCGCCCCTCGGCGAGCAGGCGGGCGATGGGGCCGTTGGTGCCGCCGGTGAGCAGCATCAGCCCCTCGGCCTGTTCGGCCACCACGGCAAAATCGAGTTGCGGGGCGGCGGGGTCGGAGGTGAGGAAGCCCGCGGAGGAGAGGCGCTGGAGATTGGCCAGGCCGGTTTCGGTCTGGGCGAGCAGCACAATCGGGTCGCCGGCAACGCCCGCGCGTTCCGGGCGGCTGAGGGTGATCTGGCAGCCGATGATGGGCTGCACGCCCTTGCCGGTACAGTATTGGGAGAATTCGAGCGCGCCGAACAGATTGCCAGTGTCGGTGATGGCAACGGCCGGCATGCCGGCTTCGCGCGCGAGGGCCGCTATCTTGTCGGGCTTTATGGCGCCTTCGCTGAGCGAGTAGGCGGAGTGGACTCGCAGGTGGACGAAGGGGGCGTGCATGGGAGGAGTTTAGGGCGGCTGGGACGATATGTCAGCCCATGTCCGAGTTCGACAGGCTGTGGACGACTATCCAGGACTTATGGTTACAGATAACACCCTGTCTTGAGGACAGAATAGATTGGTTTACAAGACGTGTTCTCCATTTTTCTTCTCGGCATGCCGCAGTATTTTTCTTCGTTCATTGAAGGGCGGATAGGCTTTGAAAACTTCCATTCCGTCAGCGTTCTGGGATTTTAGGCAGAAAGTCATGCATTCCAGTCCTTGGGATGGGACAGAATAGTAGAGCCTCCCGATGATGTAGATTTCAGCCGCGCTCTCGAGCCGCAATCCCGCGCCAACGACCGGCTCAAGTGGTGGGGGGCCCAAGGCCTTCAGCAGAACGCTCTCATTCTGCTTGATCACTTTGTTGAAGGCGGATCGTTTGAGACCGCTATCTGTGCTGCACTCTCGCGCGTGGACTTCAAGAAAACGCTCAAGGCAGGCTGCATCGGGGAAGTCTATTATACTCCGAGTCCTAAATTTTTCGGGCATCCCATTATGATGGTGTGGGCCAGGGAAGAGCGCAACTCTCAGGTAGGAGACTTGAGCAGGTGCGTTACCGTAATTCGCTAGCCTGAATTGGGCGGTCAAACCTATGCTGGTCTCTCCCAGCCATATGCCCTTGTTGCAGAAGGAATCCTCAATAAATATCCAAGGCCTGGCAAGGGCGGCCAATGCGGCATCTGCAGCCGTTTCTGTTGCTTTAAGCTGCCCTTTCATCAGCAAACGTTGCTTGTCGGCGATCCGAGCCTGCCTCAGCAATATACAGCCTTGGAAAATCGTGACCAAGAGCGTCAACCTCTCCAGCATCGCACCCGGGCTTGCGGAGTTGCTAGTCCTTTGGTTTCCATTGCCGTTTAGGAGACTGGCTACCGGATGCGCGGAAAGGGGACCCAGTATAATAAAGGCAATAGCGATGCCAGCTCGTTGCTCTTTCCTTTTCAGTGACACCGCGTCCCCTCCCTTGGCTCCTTTTGCGGGCAGCATCGCGTACCCAGGAACGACTTGCCAAGGCCACACGGACGAGGCTTCGCATTAGCCTCGAGCCGGATATGAGAGCGCGGTGACTAATCGGCCCGACATGGCGATGCGGCGATCATGTCTCATCATACTGGCCCTTGCGAGGGCGAAGGAGGTTTTATGAGCGGATCGAAGCGGGCACGTGCGGGGCTGACGCAAGAGCAGGTGGCCGAACGGATGCAGACGACGCAAACCGTGATTGCAAGGTTGGAAAGCGGGCGTGCGAGGCCATCGACGCGGACATTGGAGCGTTTTGCGAAAGCGACCCATAGCACGCTACGCATCAGCTTCGAGCCTGAGAAGATAAAGCGCGACGCGTTGGTTCGATAGGTAAATGATAGGAGCGGATAAGCCGCATTACCGGCAGTCTGGCGCTAGAACAGGATTTCTTGTGGGGATATGGGAGAACCTGCGTGCCGCTAGGTATCTGGCACGCGTTGCGTCGCATGTCGGCTTGGATCGAGCCGATGCTGGTTGCCGAATGGGTCCGGCTCACGAAGACTTATGCCGAACGTGCTGGGAAAACCGTGACCGCGGACGAGGTGATGTCGGCTTTGCGCTGGATCGAGCCGGAGCGCGACACAGGTTTTGTCCGGGCGATCGCGCTTCGGCAAGTTGCGCGCGGCCAAACAGTGCGTTGCGTATGGTCTGGCAAAACACTCGGCACGAGCGGGCTTGATATTGATCATTGTTTGCCATGGGCGGCTTGGCCCTGTAGCGACCTGTGGAACCTGCTGCCTGCCGCGCCGGCCGTGAACCGTAATCGCAAACGGGAAACGATTGTAACCGGGGCTGCGCTTGCGCGGGCCAGGCCGCTGATCCTGAACTGATGGCGCAGCGCATATCTTGAGGATACGCCGGTATTGCGGGCATGATTCAACGAGGAAACGCAAGGTGCTGAATGGGCGGGCGTGCTTGTTCAGCCCGTCAAGCGGTCACCACCAACCCATCCCGCAGCGTAACAACGCGGTCCATGCGCGACGCCAGTTCCGCGTTATGGGTGGCGATCAGGCACGCAACCCCCTGGTCCCGCACAATGCGCAGCAACTCGTGGAAAACCCGGTCGGAGGTGCCGACGTCCAGATTGCCCGTGGGCTCGTCAGCCAGTATCACCGCGGGCTTGTTGGCCAATGCGCGGGCGATGGCCACACGCTGCTGCTCGCCGCCAGATAATTTGCCCGGCAGATGGCCGACACGCGAGGCCAGCCCGAAAGCTTCAAGCAACGCCAGCGCGCGCAATCGCGCGGCCTTCTTTCCCACGCCAGCGATCATCTGCGGCAGCACCACGTTTTCCAGCGCGGAAAACTCCGCCAGCAGATGATGGAACTGATAGACGAACCCTATCCTGTCCCGCCTTACCCGCGTGCGGGCGGCGTCTGAGAGGCCGCCGGCATCGACGCCATCGACAAACACGGCGCCGCTATCAGGCTGTTCCAGCAGCCCCGCCAGATGCAGCAAGGTGGATTTGCCGGTGCCGGAAGGGGCCACCAAGGCCACGATCTCGCCGGACCGCAGCACGAGATCGGCACCTTTCAGCACCGCCAGATCGCCGGCGGCGCTGCGATAGATTCGGCCCACTTTGCGAAGTTCCAGTGCGTCACTCATGCCGAAGCGCCTCAACCGGGTCGGTTTTGGCAGCACGCCAGCTTGGATACAGCGTGGCGAGCAGAGAGAGCACCAGCGCCATCGCCACCACCTGCAACACCGTGGCCGGATCGAGTTTGGCCGGCAGATGTTCCAGGTAATACACGGTGGGATCGAATAATGTGGTGCCGGTGGCACTTTGCAGCAGCAGCCTGATGCGTTCGATATTCCAGCAGAACAGCACGCCCAGAACGGTACCAACGAAGGTGCCGGTAATCCCAACCGAAGCCCCGCACATCAGGAAAATGCGCATGATCGCGCCGCGCCCTGCGCCCAGCGTGCGCAACACCGCGATATCGCGCGTCTTGTCCTTCACCATCATGATCAGCGAGGAGACCACGTTGAACGCGGCGACCAGAATGATCAATGTGAGGATCAGGAACATCACATTCTGCTCCACCTGCACCGCGGCAAAGAAACTGTCATTGCTCTGGGTCCAGTCGATCACCCGCACGGCTTGTCCGGCCAATGCATCGCGTATCTCGCGGTTTACCGTGGCCACATGCTCCGGATCGTGCACCATCACTTCGATCTGGGTGACGGCGCCGGGTTTCTGAAAGAACACCTGAGCCGCAGCCAGAGGCAGGAAGGTGAAGGTGCTGTCATACTCGTTCATTCCGGCCTGGAAAATCGCCACCACCCGATAGGCACGCACACGCGGCACCGTGCCGAACGCCGTTACGGCTCCGTCTGGCGATAGCAAGGTTATCTTCGATCCCACCTCCAGGCCAAATCGCTGCGCCAGGGTCAGCCCAACCGCAATCGCATCATTGCCGGTAAAATCATCCAGCGAGCCGGCGCGGATATTCCCGGCAATCGACGGCAATGTGCGCAAATCCTCCTGGGTGATGCCGCGCACCAGCCCGCCGGAATTCTGCCCGCGGCCGGCCAGCAGAACCTGGCCCTCGATCACCGGCGTTGCGGAAACCACCCCAGGCAGCGCACGTATTTTTGCCGCGATATCGGGGTAATCGGTCATCCCCTCGCTGCTATTGGCATACACGCCAAGATGCCCGTTCAGCCCAAGGATGCGGCTGAGCAGATCATCTTTGAACCCGCTCATCACCGCCATCACGATAATCAGCGTTGCCACGCCGAGCGCGATGCCAATCAGCGAGAAAGCCGCAATCACCGAGACAAATCGCTCACCACGCCGCGCGCGCAGATACCGGCCGGCCACCGCACGTTCAAATGCATCAAACATCTAGATGATCGCGCCTGGAAGCCTGGAAGACGTTGAAACCGCAGATGAATGCGGATGAATGCGGATAGGCGCGAGCGCCCCTCCCCGCCCAAACCGCCTGAAAGCCGGAGAAGATCGCGCGAAGCATCTGCGTTCATCTGCGTTCATCTGCGGTTCCATTCTGTTGCTGCGAGTCGGTCATCTTGTTGCGTTCGTGGGGCTCCGGATTGGTGGGCTGCAAGCAGCCCACCCTAAGGGCCGCCTGCGGTTCCATCATTCCAGAATCTGCGCCAGCGCGTTCTCAAGCGAGAGCTCAGACCGCGCACCGTCCGCCCGGCGCTTCAACTCCACCATGCCGTTCGCCGCACCGCGCGGCCCGACAATGATCTGCCAGGGATGGCCCATCAGATCGGCATCGGCGAATTTGGCGCCGGCGCGCTCGTCCCGGTCATCCAGCAAGGCATTGCCGGCGAAGGCGGCATAGGCAGTTTCACACAGACGGTCGCAGCGTTCATCACCCACGCGCAGGTTCAGGATCGCGGCGGGGAAAGGTGCCACGGCTTTCGGCCATTTTATTCCGGCCTCGTCATGCGACGCCTCGATAATGGCGCCCACCAGACGCGATACGCCAATGCCGTAGCTGCCCATTTCCGGCGTAATCGTCTTGCCGTCCGGCCCGGCCACGGCGAATTTCAAAGCCTCGCTATATTTGCGGCCAAAATAGAAAATCTGGCCAACCTCGATCCCACGCCCTTCGCGGCGGCGGGCAGGCTCAACCGATGCCCAGCGCGTATCATCGTGCTTTTCCTCGGTGGCGGCATAATAGGTGTTGATCAGTTCATGGAAGGCGGCGAGATCGGCAGGGCTTTCATAGCTGAAATCGGATTTCAGATAATCCATTTCCTCCAGCGTCGAATCATAATAGACTTGGCTCTCTCCGGTCGGCGCCAGAACGATGAATTCGTGGCTCAGATCGCCGCCGATCGGCCCGGTATCGGCCACCATGGGGATCGCCCGCACCCCCATGCGCTGGAATGTGCGCATGTAGCACAGCATCATCCGCCGATAGCTGTTTACCGCGCCGGCATAGTCCAGATCGAAGCTGTAGCCATCTTTCATCAGAAACTCGCGCCCGCGCATCACTCCGAAGCGGGGGCGCATCTCGTCACGGAATTTCAGCTGTATCTGATAGAGGATCTGCGGCAGCTCGCGATAGGATTTGATCGCGTTGCGCGCCAAATCGGTAATCACTTCCTCATTGGTCGGCCCATAGAGCAAATCGCGCTCATGGCGGTCGCGGATGCGCAGCATTTCCGGGCCATAGGCATCGTAGCGGCCGCTCTCTCGCCAGAGATCGGCGGTCTGCAGCGTTGGCATCAGCACTTCCTGCGCGCCCGCCACCGCCTGTTCCTGCCGCACAATGGTGGCGATGTTGTTCAGCACCCGCAATCCCACCGGCAGCCAGGCATAGATGCCAGATGCCGTCTGGCGGATCAGGCCGGCGCGCAGCATCAGCCGGTGCGAGGCAATCTGCGCTTCGGCGGGTGTTTCCTTCAGCGTAGGGACGAAACTGCGGGAGAGACGCATGGCATGATCCTGGCTAAGGGCAGCATCGGCAATACGTGCCTCGGCACTCCGATAAGCTGCCCGTCAAAACAAAGGCTTAGGGCTTGTTCGACACCGCGGCGTGTAGCGATGAGTGTCGAACAAGCCCTAGAGCGCGGCGCCCGCAAGCTACTCCAGGGCGGGGAAGGATGGCCAGGGCCGGCACATCGCGCCGCGCCTGGCGCAGATTAATCGCCCTTTGCCACCTTGATGATCTGGTTCACCCTGCGCGCCAGGTCCTGGACGCTGTAGGGCTTGGCCAGCACCGGAAAACGCAGGGCACCCGGTGCCAAGGCCGCGTTGCTGTAGCCCGTTGCCAAGAGCACCGGCAGGCTGGGAAATGCAGTGGCGATCGCCTCCGCCAGGTCGATACCGTTCATCGGGCCTGGCATCATGATGTCTGAAAACACCAGATCGAAATCGGCCGTTTGCCGCAGCAATGCCAGGGCAGAGGCAGCATCGGTGCGCAGCTCGATACGATGCCCCATATTCTCCAGCACCGCCACTGCCACTTCGCCAACATCCGGATCATCCTCCACCACAAGAATGTTCAGCGGGGCAATGTCGGATTGCAAGGGCGGCTTTGGCAGCCTGGCGCTGGTATCGGCGCCACTGGTTTTCGCCAGATCCAGCAGCCGACTCGCAAGCTCCGCTGCACGGTCGGAGGCGAGGCGCACATTGTTAAGAAGCCGTATCAGTTTCGGATTACCGGCCGCATGGCGCTCGGCCGAGGCAAGATTGCCGGAGATAACAGTCAAGGCGTTGTTGACGTCATGGGCGATGGTGCAAACGCTGTCGGCGAGTGAAAGGGGCTGTGGAATCCTGTCCGAATGGCCAATGTCCGATGTGTTCATGCCGCCCCATCTCGTCGAGAGTCAGCCGATCCGACCGCCCTCACATTCTCAATTGAGCACCAGTTGCCTTGGTCACGGATGCAACCACCTTTTCTACACAAATGTCGATATCGTAATCAGTCAAGGTGCGGTCCTTGGGTTGCAGAGTGACTTCAACTCCTAGTGATTTATGACCCTCGGGCAGGGCCTCGCCCTGATACACATCGAACACGCTGGCGCGCGCAATCAAGGAACGATCGGCTGCCCGCACGGCGCGCAAAACCGTTTCTGCTTCGATTTCATTTCCTAGGACAAAGGCAAGATCACGGAAAACCGGCTGGAATGCCGGCAGATCTGGCGGCAGGCGGCGGCGGCGTTTGGGGTCGGGGATGGCGTCCAGATACAGTTCAAAGGCAGCGGCCGGCCCGCTCAGCCCGAGCTCAGAGAGCAGCGCCGGATGCAGTGCGCCGAAACGCGCCAGGATCAGTTTCGGCCCCTGCCTTACCAGGCCGGACTGGCCAGGATGGTAATGCGGCGGTGCATCGCTGGTGATGCTGAGCGACTCCAGCGGCACGGAGAGGGCAGCGAGCAGCGCCCAGAGGTCGGCCTTCGCCGCCATGGCATCGGCAAAAGCGGACATGGCCTGCCAATGGCGCGGCGCTGGCCCAACACGCAGCCCGGCGGCGATCAGGCTTTGGCCCGCGGCCGTGAAGCCGGGGCCGACTTCAAAAAACGCCAGCCCGGTCGTGGAGCGGGCGGCGTTGCGCTTTGCCGCTTGGGCCAGGGTCGCCAGCGGCGTCGGGCGCATCTGGTTCAGATCCGCCGCGATCGGGTTCTTGAGCGTCAAGCCCGGCGGCGTGTCGCCGAACGCGGCCACCTGCTCGCGTGCGGCAAAACTATAGGTGACGCATTCGGCCAGGCCGCGCGCGGCCAAAACGCGGCGGGCAAGGCCGGTGCGTAGCTGCCTCGCCGACAAGCTGGCGCCGGGCACCGCCGCGTCGCAGGGCAAGGAGACCGGAGCAATCAGGTCCAGGCCGCGAATGCGCAACACCTCTTCCAGCAGGTCGCATTCCGGCTCTATCTCGGCAGCGCCGTCCAGGGCCTTCGCCGCACGCGCCGGATCGAGGTTTTCCGCTTGATCCAGCAGTAAAGCGCGGCTTGGGTCGTTGGCACCGACAAAGGTGCCGGAGACATCGTTGCGCCAGGATGGCACGGAGACAGTCACCTGCAGTCTATCGCGGGCACGTTGTTCGAAGCCAAGGCGGCGCAGAATGTTCACCGCTTCGTCGGGCACCATGTCGGCACCTCCAAGCCCGGCAAGACGCTCGAACCGCAATCCTGCGCTGCGCTGCCAGGCAGGCTCCTGGCCGGTGGAAACCGGCAGGCTCGGCTCGCCGCCGCATAGATCGATAATCATCTGCGTGGCGGCCTGCAGCGAAGCCGGCAGCAAGGCCTGATCGACGCCGCGCTCAAAACGCTGCCGTGCATCGCTGGTCAGTGTATGGCGGCGGCCGCTCAGCGCAATCTGGATCGGATCGAACAGGGCGCATTCCAGGAACACGTTGGTGGTAGCCTCAGAGGTGCCGGTCGCCTCGCCGCCCATGATGCCGGCCAGCGAAACAGCGCCGCTGGCATCGGCAATCACCAGGTCATCGGCGGTGACCGCAAGATCGCGGCCGTTCAGGGTCCGAAAGCTCTCGCTTGCGCCGCGCCGCAGGGTAAGGGTCGGCCCTGCCAGCCGATCGGCATCGAACACATGGAGCGGCCGGCCGATATCGAAGGTGAAGAAATTGGTGATGTCCACCAGCGCGCTGATCGGCCTCAGGCCGATGGAGGTCAGGCGTCGCTGCAGCCAGTCCGGGCTTGGCCCATTCTTCACCTTGCGGATGTAGCGGCCCATCACCCAGGGGCAGGCTTCCGGCCAGTCGATCACCCAGCCGATCGGGCTGTCGAAACTGCCCGCAACAGGCGCCGGCTCCCAGGGTTTTAGGCGCCCGAGACCACATGCTGCCAGGTCGCGCGCGACGCCGCGGACAGAGAGCGCATCGCCACGATTGGGGGTGACGCCGATTTCGATCACCGGATCGTCCAGCCCTGCCCAGGCGGCATAGGAAAGCCCGGGCGGCGTCCCCTCCGGCAGTTCCACGATGCCGTCATGCTCCTCGCCGAGTGCCATCTCGCGCGTGCTGACCAGCATGCCGGCGGAAACGACGCCGCGGATTTCGCCGATTTTCAGGGTGGTCGAGCTGCCTGGGATGAAGGCACCAGGCGGGGCGAACACCGCATGGAGACCGGTGCGCGCATTGGGCGCCCCGCAGACCACGCTCACCTCCTCGCCACCGATATCGACGCGGCACACGCGCAACCGGTCGGCATTCGGGTGCTGCACCGCCTCGATAATGCGCGCGGTACGGAAGGGCGCGAGCGGGGCGGCACGATCCTCAACCCCCTCGACCTCAAGGCCGATGGCGCTGAGCGTTTCCGTCAGTTTGTCCAGGGGCGCATCGGTGTCCAGATGGGTGCGCAACCAGGAGAGGGAGAATTTCATCAGCCGATCCCCTCATGCAGCATGGCCGGCGCGAGCGCGGAAAAGCCGTAATGCCGCAGCCAGCGCAGATCGCTCTCGAAGAATGGCCGCAGATCCGGCATGCCGTGCTTCAGCATGGTAATGCGCTCGATGCCCATGCCGAAGGCAAAGCCCTGCCATTCGCGCGGATCGATTCCACAATTGGCCAGCACTTTCGGGTGCACCATGCCGGAACCGAGGATTTCGAGCCAATCGGTGCCGGAGCCGATCTCCCCGGTTTTACGGTTCCAGCCGATATCCACTTCCATGCTCGGTTCGGTGAAGGGGAAGTAGCTGGCGCGGAACCGCACTTTGAGGGTGGCAATGCCGAAGAAGGCCCGCAGGAAATCCACCAGACAGCCTTTTAAGTGGCCCAGCGTGATGTCACGGCCGATCACCAGGCCTTCGCATTGGTGGAACATGGGGGAATGGGTGGCATCATGGTCGGCGCGATAGGTGCGGCCGGGCACGATCACCCGAATTGGCGGCGGTTCGCTGAGCATGGTGCGCACCTGCACCGGGCTGGTATGGGTGCGCAGAACGCGCGGCGGCGCCTCCGGCGTGACGCCCGGCAGATAAAACGTATCGTGGTCGTCGCGCGCCGGATGATGCCCTGGGATGTTGAGCGCGGAAAAATTATGCCAGTCGGATTCGATATCCGGCCCCTCGGCGACGGTAAAACCCATGGCGCCGAAAATGGCATAGATCTCATCCAGGGTGCGGCTGATCGGGTGGATGGTTCCGATCAGGTCCGGGCGCGGCGGCAGGGTGATGTCGATGCGCTCGGCGGCCAATTGCCGGGTCAGCGCCTCGGCCTCGAGTGCGGCGCGGCGGGCGTCAATCGCGTCAGAGAGACTCTGCTTCAACTGGTTCAGCGCGGCCCCGCGCTCGCGACGCTGGTCAGGCGCGGTTTTGCCGAGTTCCTTCAGCAGCGTGGTGAGCGCACCGGATTTGCCGAGCGTGCCGACACGGATCGCATCCCAGGTTTTCAGGTCCTGGGCTTGTTCTAGCGCGTCCAGGGTTTGCGCGCGCAACGCCGCTAGGTCATCGGACATATCTGGTCCCTACAAACTCATAAAACCCTCTCCCAAAGGGAGAGGATTTCTTTGGGACGAGCTTAGCTGGTTAAGCGGCTGCTTCTTCCGCCTGTGGCTGCGCATCGATCGTTGCCTGAACGGCCTTCACGATCTCCGCAAACGAGGCTGGATCATCAAACGCGATGGCGGCCAGCACCTTGCGATCGATCTCGATCCCGGTCTGGTTCAGGCCATGGATGAAACGGCTATAGGTGATGCCGTGCTCGCGTACCGCTGCGTTGATCCGCTGAATCCAGAGCGCGCGGAATTCGCGCTTCTTCACCCGGCGGTCGCGATAAGCGTATTGCAGCGACTTTTCCAGCCGCTCCAGCGCGATGCGGTAATTGGTCGACGACCGGCCGAAGAAGCCTTTGGAGGCTTTCAGGACCTTTTTGTGACGGGCGTGGGTCGTGGTGCCCCGTTTGACGCGTGCCATCTTGCTCTATCCTCTAGCCGAGACCGTAAGGCGCCCACTGCTTGACGGTGATGCCGTCTGCGTGGGTGAGGGTCTGGCTGCCGCGATTGGAGCGGATGGCCTTTTGCGAACGCGCCGAGAGATTATGGCGCTTCTTGCCTGGGCCGGCGAGCACTTTGCCGGTGGCGGTAATCTTGAAGCGCTTCTTGACGGAAGACTTCGTTTTCATCTTGGGCATTTCTAAACTCCTCAATGCAGGCCTCGTGCAAGATCGCCGGGGTTTGGCGATGGCACGAGCGTCGCGGCCGGGCATGCCCATACAGGCCCGGACGCGCGAACAGGGACGGGTCTATAGCGAGCCGGGCCGCTCAAGGCAACAGCGGATGAACGCGAGCCTTGATGCGCGGACATTGCTGGCGATAGTGAGGAGCGCCGCCCGTCGCCATGAGGGAAACCCGATGCGGCGATTGCGCTGCTCAAATGGGTCGGGTGAGCGAGCCTGGTCTTTGGCGCGACCTCGCGCCACGCATTGGCGCAACCCGGGGAGACCGGGTAGGTTGCCAAATCATGACATGCCGAGTCGCCCATGGCTAAAACCGAGCGCTTTGTGTTCGTGCCTTATAACCGTGGCAAGCGAGGGGCCATCACCGCCGGCACGGCGATGCCGTGCAGGAATGCGGCGGAGGCGGAACGCCGGGCCGAAAAGGCGATCGCCGCCGGATCGGCCATCGGCGCCCATATTGTGCACATCATCGCCGACGAGGAAGCCGGCGATTACGGCGACCCGGTCTATCTCGCCGCCTTCGGCACCGTGCCAGAGCCGGCCTGAACCACGACCGAACCGCTCATTCCTGAGCAGCTCGGTCTCTCGCAAGATCAGGTGTTCAGCAGGTCCTTGATCGCCTTGGCGGGCGCGAAGGTCAGCTTGCGGGCCGCGGCGATCTCGATCGTCGCACCGGTGGCGGGGTTGCGGCCTTGGCGAGCGGGCGTATCCTTTACCTTGAACTGGCCGAAACCAGCCACCGCGACGCTGTCGCCGGTCTTGGCGGCTGCGGTCACGGCTGACACCAGAGCGTCCACGGCGCGGCGCGCCTGCGCCTTCTCCAGGCCGGCTTCCGCTGCCACTTTTTCGATCAATTCAGACGTGTTCATCCGCTGCGCTTCCTCAAAATACTTCCACGGGGCGCCACAGAGCACGGCCGGCGAGTCGTGTCACCCCGCCATGCGCCCGGAAACGCGCCTTGAGCAGCAAATGGCGGTTTTTCGGCCCGCACCCACCTCTCGTTGTGATAACGCGCCGCGCCGCGCTAGAGCTATCGGCAAGGAGACATTCTGTATGCGTGAGCCGTTCCCGTTCTCGGCGATTGTCGGCCAAGAGGAGATGAAGCAGGCGCTGATGATCGCGGCAGTGGACCCGAGCGTGGGCGGCGTTCTGGTGTTCGGCGACCGTGGCACCGGCAAATCCACCGCGGTACGCGCGCTGGCGGCGCTGTTGCCGCCGATGCGGGTGGTGCGCGGCTGTCGCTACCATTGCGACCCTGCCGCCGGCGCCGGGCTCTGCGCCGAGTGCCAGTCCCTGCCCGCGCCACGCGCGGAGGAAATGGCGCCGGTGCCGGTGGTCGATATGCCGCTGGGGGCCACCGAAGACCGGGTGGTGGGCGCGCTGGACCTGGAGCGGGCGCTGGTGAATGGCGAAAAATCCTTCGAGCCGGGGCTGCTGGCGCGGGCAAATCGGGGATTTCTCTATATCGACGAGGTGAATCTGCTCGAAGACCATCTGGTCGATCTGCTGATCGACGTGGCGGCCTCCGGCGAGAACGTGGTGGAGCGCGAGGGCCTGAGCGTGCGCCACCCTGCCCGCTTCGTGCTGGTGGGCAGCGGCAATCCGGAGGAGGGCGAGTTGCGCCCGCAGCTGCTGGACCGGTTCGGTCTTTCGGTGGAGGTCAGCACCCCGCAGGACATCGCTTCCCGCATCGACATCGTCCGCCGGCGTGACGCCTATGACCGCGATGCGGCCGGTTTCGCCGCCAAATGGGCGCCGGAGGATGCCAAATTGCGCCAGCGGATCGAGGCCGCGCGAGCCTTGTTGCCGGCGGTAGAGGCGCCCGATCAGGTGCTGGAGCAGGCGACGCGGCTGTGCATGGCGCTGGGCACGGATGGGCTGCGGGCCGAGCTGACCTTGTTGCGGGCGGCGCGCGCGCTGGCCAGCCTCTCCGGCGAAACCGTGATCACCGACCGCCATGTCCAGCGAACCGCGGCCTCGGCGCTGCGGCACCGGCTGCGGCGCGATCCGCTGGATGAATCCGGCTCGACGACGCGCGTGACCCGCGCGATGGCGGAAGTCTTCGCCGCTTGAGCGACCCTGCCGAGATCTCCGGCGCCTGGACGGACGCAGTGGAGGCGATGACGCTGTTCGCCGTCGATCCGAACGGCACCGGCATCAGCCTGCGTGCGCCCGCCGGGCCGGTACGCGACGCCTGGATGGCCGGGCTGGAAGCGGCACTGCCTGCCGGAACCCGCCGGCGCAAAATGCCCGCCACGATCGGCGATGCGGCGCTGCTTGGCGGGCTGGACCTGGCGGCCACCCTGCGCGCTGGCAAGAAGATCGCCCAGCCCGGCTTTCTGGAACAGGCCGATGGCGGCGTCGTGGTGGCCATGATGGCCGAACGCCTGCCCGCCGGAACAGCATCGATCCTGGCGGCGGCACTGGATGATGGGCTGCTCAGGACGTCACCCGGCCCGGATGGCGAGGGCAAACGCTGCAGATTCAGCGTGTTGGCGCTGGATGAGGGGATAGAGGATGAACGGCTTTGCCCTGCTCTGCTCGACCGGCTGGCCTTCCATCTCGATCTGAGCGCCGTGTCGCGCCACGATATCAGCGGCGCTGGGCCGAATCCGGCGGCTATCGCCGCCGCGCGCCACATGCTTGGCCGGGTGACACTGGGCGATCAGGCGCTGGAGGCCCTCTGCACCACCGCGGCCACGCTCGGCGCCGGCTTCGTGCGCGCGCCTTTGCTTGCCATCAAGGCGGCCTGCGCCGCCGCCGCCTTGGCGGGACGCGAGGTGGCAACAATGGAGGATGCCGCCCTGGCCGCCCGCCTGGTGCTGGCCCCACGTGCCACCAGGCTGCCGGCGCAGGAGCCGGACGCATCCGACACCCAGGACCAGCCTGACCCGCCCGCCGACAGCAAGCCGAACGACCCGGACTCCGACACCGCCACGGATATGCCGCCGGAGGGGGCTGAGATGCTGCTGGAAGCGGCCAAGGCCGCCATTCCCGCCGGGCTGCTGGCGCAACTGACTGGCGCCGAACCCTTCCGGCCGGCGAAGACCGGCCCAGGCAAAGCCGGCGCACGACAGAAAGGCGGCCAGCGCGGCCGCCCGGCCAGCGTGCGCGCCGCCGCCCCAGGGCCTGGCCTGCGGCTGAACCTGATCGAAACCCTGCGTGCCGCCGCCCCCTGGCAGCGCCTGCGCATAGCGGAGAAGCCAGGAGGCACCGGACGCATCCGGCTGCGGCGGGAGGATTTCCGCGTCACCCGCACCGAGCAGCTTGCCCGCACCACCACCATTTTCCTGGTCGATGCCTCCGGTTCCTCGGCGCTGAACCGTCTGGCAGAGGCGAAAGGCGCGGTGGAATTGCTGCTGGCCGATTGCTACCAGCGCCGCGACCAGGTGGCGGTGCTGGCGTTCCGCGGCCGTGCCGCGCAGCTATTGCTGCCGCCGACACGTTCTTTGGTGCGGGCAAAGCGCAGCCTCTCCAGCCTGCCTGGTGGTGGCGGCACACCGCTCGCGGCCGGGCTGGAAGCGGGGTTTCTGCTGGCCGAAACGGTGCGGCGAGCGGGGAATACCGCTACGCTGGTTCTGCTCACCGATGGCCGCGCCAACGTCACCTTGGCTGGCACTGGCGGCCGGGCCGAGGCGGACGAGGAGGCCGCCCTGGCCGCACGCCGCCTGCGGGCCGCCGGGCACCGGTCTCTGCTGGTGGATATTTCGCCTCGGCCCAATGAACAGGCACGACGTCTGGCCGGCGAGATGGGCGCGTTGTATCTGCCCTTGCCCTTCGCCAGCGCCGCCGCTGTTTCGGGCGCGGTGCGCGCGGCGTCCGGCCGGCCATGAACGCCGCGCCGCCGCTGCATTGGGCGCAGGACCGCGAAGAGGCGCCGAATAGCCGGTTCAGCCGCTTCATCGGCGCCGGTGGCCTGACCTGGCACGTGCAAACTATGGGAAATGGCCCGATCGCCTTCCTGGTGCACGGCACTGGTGCCGCCACCCATTCCTGGCGCGATCTGGCGCCTGCTTTGGCCGCGCATTTTACCGTGATCGCCGCCGATTTGCCGGGCCATGGCTATACCACCGCGCCGGCGTGGCATCGGCTGTCCTTGCCCGGCATGGCGCGCGACCTGAAAACGCTGCTGGACAGGCTGGGCATTGCGCCCGCTTTGGCAATTGGCCACTCGGCGGGGGCAGCGATCCTCGCCCGCATGTGTATCGACGGAATGATTTCCCCGGCCGGCCTGGTGAGCCTGAACGGCGCCTTCCTGCCGCTTGCCGGCAGTGCCGGCCAGTTTTTTGCGCCTTTGGCCCGTCTGCTGGTGGGCATGCCGCTGGTGCCGCGGCTGTTTGCCCGTCGGGCCGCCGATCCGCGCATGGTCGACCGATTGCTGACCGGCACCGGCTCACGGCTGGATGAAGCCGGCATTGGCCACTATACCCGCATCGTCCGTAATCCCGACCATGCGGTTTCCGCCCTGCGCATGATGGCGAATTGGGATTTGGTGCCGGTGGTGCGCGACCTGCCGCGCCTGACCCAAAAGCTGCTGCTGGTGGTTGGCGAAAACGACCGCGCCATCCCGCCATCCGATGCGCTGCGGGTGCAGGCATTGGTGCCGGGGGCGGCGGTGGCGCGGCTGCCGGGTCTGGGCCATCTTGCCCATGAGGAGGATCCGGCCGGCACCGCGACGCTGATTGTGGATTTCGCGACCGTGCTTAGACTCCTGCCTTCGCCTTGAGCAGACTTCTCGCCAACGGCCAGGTCATCGACTGGATTCTCCTGGGCATGGTGCTGGAGGGCATCGGACTGACCAGCCTGTTCATCTGGCGTGGCAAGGGTGTGGCGCCCTTCTCGTTGCTGCCGAACCTGGCATCGGGGATGTGCCTGCTTCTTGCCATGCGCCTGGCGCTTTCCGGCGCCTGGTGGGGTTTTGCCGGCGCGGCCCTGTTCGCCGCGCTTCTGTTCCATCTGGCGGACCTGGCACGCCTCTGGCGCTGATCGCTTTTCGGCTGCCGATCTCGCCCAACACCATATTTTGCTTGACTATACAGCTACAAATGCGCAGTATTGTGCAGCGCGGCATTAACGCGACCGTTCGCTTTAAGAGCCTGGCCGGTTATCGTTTTTCTAAAATATTCGCGCCGGCTTGCGGTCCTGCCGACCGCGTTTCCGCGCCTCAGGCGCGGCACCTGTAAGGTTTTTTGCCCGTTATGATTCAATTCTCCGACCTCGGCCTGGCAGCTCCGCTGCTGAAGGCGCTGACCGCTGCCGGCTACATCACGCCTACCCCTATTCAGCAGCAGGCCATTCCGCATCTGCTGGCTGGCAAGGATCTGCTGGGCATCGCCCAGACCGGCACCGGCAAAACCGCCGCCTTCGCCCTGCCCATCCTGCACCGGCTGATGGCCAATCCACGGCCCTATGAGCGCAAGACCACGCGCTGCCTGGTGCTGGCCCCGACACGGGAACTGGCAGCCCAGATCGCCGAGAGCTTCCGCACCTATGGCAAGCAGACAAATATCCGCGTCGCGCTGATTTTCGGCGGCGTGCCGAAGGGCCGGCAGATCACCGCGCTGGCCAATGGCGTGGACGTGATCGTTGCCACCCCAGGCCGCCTGCTCGACCTGTTCTCCGAGCACCATGTGCGCCTGGACCGCACCGAAGTGCTGGTGCTGGACGAAGCCGACCACATGCTCGATCTGGGCTTCGTGATCCCGATCAAGCGCATTGCCCGCGAATTGCCGGCGCAGCGACACAGCCTGTTCTTCTCGGCCACCATGCCGAAGGAAATCGCCGGGCTGGCCGACCAGCTTCTGCGCGAACCGGTGCGTGTCTCCGTCACCCCGGTCGCCACGACGGCGGAGCGGATCGAGCAGAGCGTGGTGTTCGTCAACCAGTCGGAAAAGCGCGCAGTGCTCACCCGCATGCTGCGCGCGCCTGAGATGAGCCGCACTTTGGTGTTCGCCCGCACCAAGCACGGCGCCGACCGCATCGTGCAACATCTTTCCGCCGCCGGCCTCAATGCCAGCGCCATTCATGGAAATAAGAGCCAGGGACAGCGGGAGCGGGCTTTGGCCGATTTCAAGAAGGGCTCGGTTCCCGTGCTGGTGGCCACCGACATCGCCGCACGCGGCATCGATGTGGATGGCGTGACGCATGTGATCAATTTCGACCTGCCGGATGTACCAGAAGCCTATGTGCACCGCATCGGCCGCACCGCGCGTGCCGGCGCCACTGGCCGGGCGATCAGCCTGTGCGATGACGGCGAACGCGCCCAGTTGCGCGGCATCGAGAAGCTGATCCGCGCGCGGCTGCCGATCGCCGCGTAAGGCGGCCTCGTGACGTGGGTCAAAACCCACGTTACGCTGTGCGGCAGTAACACCGGCGGATGGACTTTTCGGTGGTATTCTATCCACTCGCCTGATCGCGCAGGTTGGACGCCGACACCTCGTCCACGCGCGGCGTGGGTAGGCGCACCCCGTTTCTTCAGGCGCGAGCAGACAAATACCAGCAAAAAACATTGCAAATAGCGAAACCACCCGTTACGATTGTATCTGTATTGGCTGGTTCCTCTTTCGGGAAGCACTTGGCGATACAGAAATGGAAAAGGGTGATCCCGTAACGGATCGCTCAGCCAGTTGGCGGCTCACTTCATCTTCCTGCTGGCTGTGTTAGGGATGCGCGAGCGCCTAGTTTAGAGTCGGTGAACGCATAATACTTTGGTCACACAGCTTGCCAGCGGGTTTTTAGGGCGCATGTGGCGATATCCGCCAACCAAGTCGCGCCTTACCCGGTCGGCATTTTTCTGGATCTGCCGAATGCTGAGGTCAGTTGACATCGTGCGCTTCTCGATCGGCAATGACGCGTTGAGGCTTTGTCCGCCGGCCACAGTGCTTCCCGCATGGCGGAGAGGCAGACATGCCATTTGAGCTGCCGGATGTTATCGCGGCCCTGGAAAGAGATCAAATTGTCCCTTTCTTTCAGCCGGTGGTTGAGTTGCGTAGTGGAAAGCTGAAGGGCTTTGAAGTGCTGGCACGTTGGTGTCACCCCGAGAATGGTCCAATTCTGCCGGGCAACTTCATCTCACTGACAGAGGAACATGGCCTGATCGACGAATTGACGCGACAGGTTTGCCAAAAAGCCTTTCTGGCATCGCATCTTTTGCCGGATGACCTGACACTCGCCATTAATGTTTCGCCGATTCAGATGCGCGATTCACGGCTTCCGATGCAAATTCAACAAAGCGCCGATGCAGCCGGGTTTTCCTTGTCGCGGCTGGTCGTCGAAATCACCGAAAGCGCGCTGCACCATGATCTGAGGCGGGCACAGCAAATTGCTGCCGATGTGAAAGCGATGGGATGCAAACTTGCCCTGGATGATTTCGGGACCGGATATTCCAACCTTCGGCATTTGCAGTCCTTGCATTTCGACGAACTCAAGATTGACCGCAGCTTCGTCAGTGGCATTACTACCGAGCGTGACTGCCGCAAGATTGTCGCTGCGATCATTGGTTTGGGACACAGCCTTGATTTGGAAATGATTGCCGAGGGTGTGGAGACGGAAGAGCAGACCGACATGCTGATTTGGCTGGGCTGCGAGCTTGCCCAGGGCTGGCGTTACGGCAAGGCCGAGGCAGGCGAAAAACTTCCCCGGATGATCGCGGCCGAGCCTATCCCCACGCTCCCCGCGCTCGCCACGCCGGGAGACGACTGGGCAACCTCGAACCTGGAGGCCCTGCCCAACCTTCGCCTGGCGCAATTGCAGGCGATCTATGATGGCGCCCCGGTGGGCTTATGCTTTCTCGATCAGAGGCTTCGCTATATCAGTCTCAATCAACGCCTTGCGGAAATGAACGGCTTCTCCGTCAAATCCCATATTGGGCGAGAGATCCGGGAGATGTTCCCACAATGGTATCCAATCTACGAGCCGTTTCTGCTCCGCGCGTTGTCGGGTGAGGCAATCGCAGGCGTCAAGCTTCATCGCCCCGGCCCCGCCCCTGAAGACGAGGTCATGGAACTTCTCGCATCCTATCAGCCTGCGTGGGACGAGGCAGACGAAGTTGTCGGTATCTCCATTTCATTACTGGACGTCACGCCGTACAGATTATCGAGCGAGGCTGTTCTCCCCGTAGCTGATATTAAGAGTTATCAATTCGAGGTTAACCCAGAAGTGCCCTGGGTGATGGATGCCGAGGGCAACAACCTGCAGGTCAGCTCACGATGGGTTCAGGCCATTCCTTTGGGGAAAGATCGAACCCGCAATCTCCACTGGCTTGAGGCCCTGCACGTCGAAGATCTGGAGCATACGATCAAGACCATGAAGCGCGCCCTGCGAACCGGCGAGGACATCGATATCGAGTACCGGATACTGAGTCTTGAGGGCGAATGGAGATGGATGCGGTCCAGAGGCTCTCCTCGCTTTGCGCCGTCCGGCGAAATTACCCGCTGGTATGGCAGCGTCGAAGATGTTCACGATCAGAAGCTGCAAGAGCAGGACTCGCTGCGGGGGAGCCAGAACGATGCCCGCACCGACCGCGAAACGCTTGCAAAAGGCATTATGGTCTCGGCAACGCTGCAGACTTCGATCGCAAAATCAGCCCTCGCGGATGAAGCGGGATAGAACCGCGAACCATGCGGAAACATAGCTTGTTGCAACTCGTGGATAGAATCCAACACTTGGTCCCCACAAAGACGGTGGCCCAGGGCTGCGTAGGTTGGGTGAACCCCACGAAACGCGTCGGTCGCAAAGGTATCGTGGGTTTCACCCACGCTATCGGCCACGAGCGTTATGGTTATCACGCTAACGGGTGGACTCTTCCGATCGCGGCACTCAGCTCCACCTTGTCCTCGTAGGTCTCGCCGGTGCAGAGAATGCCGGAATGGTACCTGACCGGGGCACCAGCCGGGTTCGAAGGCTTGCGCCACTTCACGTCCTCGACAACATCAAGGTCGGCCTCGCAAATGAGGTGGCTACAGAAGCGCACCTCCGCAACGCGTCGGTGACGCGTTTATGGCTCGGCTGCGAGGTATTTTGTCAGGACATCGATGAAAATGCGCAGCTTGGCCGAGAGATAGAAAGAAAACTGCTCTGCAGGTCAACCTGGCGCTTTGGTTTCCAGCTTCAGGCTCCTTATGATCGTCAACCTATGACCCTGGTTGACGACAGCCGAGCGCCGGCCCGACGGAACGCGCCGACGTGACTGCCGGACTCAACACGCGCATGCGGCTTGCGGCGGCCCTGTTGAGCGTTGCCGTCGCGCTGGTTTCCTACCGCTACGTGGCACAGGGCGGCCCGATGCCACAGAACGTGGCGCATAACAGGTTTGTCCAGCCATGGATCATCATCCATGCCGGCGCCGCCGCAACGGCGCTTTTGTCAGGCCCGCTACATTTGCTCCAGACACTGCGGCAGCACCGTCCCCGGGCACATCGTTGGGTGGGGCGTGTATATGTGGCTGGCTGCCTGGTGGGCGGGGGCTCCGGGCTCGTCCTCGCGGCAGGCGTATCGGAGGGGCCGGTGGCGCAGGCGGGCTTTGCTTGCCTAGGTGTTCTCTGGATCACAGTGACGGTCCAAGGGTGGCGCAGTGCGCGCGCCCGGCGGTGGGCGGACCACCGGCGCTGGATGGTTCGGTCGTTCGCCTTGACCTTCGCAGCAGTGACGCTGCGCCTCTACATCCCGATCGCCCTCGCGCTCGGTTTGGACTTCAGCAGCGCCTACCGCGCGATCGCCTGGTTGGCCTGGGTGCCGAACGCGATCGCGACGAAGTTTTACCTGAATCGGCAACGAGCGCCGTTAAGCTCTCCCCTCACCCAAGCCTCGACCCGCTGAAGAAGGAGATAGGGAAGCTAACGCGATGGCTCATCTTGGCGCCCTATGGGTCAAAACCGACTTTACGATTCCAGGCGCTTCAGGAAACTCTTGGCCCAGATTGCGGCTGTGCTGGCGCGGACGGCTTGGTCCATTGTGCGCCAGCGGGCGCGGCGGTCTTGTTCGCTCATGCGCAGGGCCAGATCGAGCGCATCGGCGATTTCGTCGGGATCGAACGGGTTCACCAGGATGGCGCCCTGCATCGCGGAGGCGGCGCCCGCGAAGCGCGACAGCACCAGTGCACCGGGATGTTCGGGATCCTGAGCGGCGACATATTCCTTCGCCACCAAATTCATCCCGTCACGCAACGGCGTCACCAGCCCCACCTGCGCACGGCGATGAAATCCCGCCAGCGTGTCGCGCGGAATCGCCGTGTTCATATAACGCAAAGGCATGTAATCGAACTGCGCGAACTCGCCATTGATCCGCCCGGCCAAGGTATCCAGCTCGCGTTTCAGCGTGCGATACTGTGCCACATCGGCACGCGATAGCGGCGCGATCTGCAAAAACGTTACTTTGTTGCAGTGTTCCGGGTAGCGTTTCAGCAATTGCGCGAAGCCGCGGAATCGCTCCGGCAAGCCCTTGGTGTAATCCAGCCGGTCGACGCCCAGGATCAGCGCGCGGCCGCTCAGGCTTTCCTCCAGACGGGTCTGGTCGTCGGTGCCTTCGGCGCGCTGTGCCGCCTGGGCGAAATTTTCCGGATCGATACCGATTGGAAAGGCCTCTGCCTTCGCCTTCAGCCCGGCGCGGGCAAAACACTGATTCAGGTTATCCGCGTCATCCTGGGTCTGCAAGCCGATCACATCGTAGCTGACGAAACTGCGCAGCAGCGCATTGCCTTGCGGCAGCGTATCGAACAGGAAAGGCGGCGGAAACGGGATGTGGAGGAAAAACCCCATCCGGTTTTTTGCCCCGAGTTCACGCAATTCCTGGCCGAACGGAATCATCTGGTAATCATGCACCCACACCGTATCTGACGGCTTGATCAATTCCGCCGCGGCGCGGGCATAGAGCGCGTTCACCTCGTTATACATGGCCAGTTCGTTCCGGTGAAACACCGCCTGGCCGACACGCCCGTGTAGCAGCGGCCATAGCATGGTGTTGCTGAAGCCGACGTAAAACCCGCGATATTGATCCTGTGTGAGGTCGATGGTGGCGAAGGTGACGCCGCCGGCGTGGCGGAGGCGCGGCTTCTCGCTGGCAGCGCCCTTCACCTCCTTGCCGGACCAGCCGAACCACAGCGTATCGCGGGTGGCGATGGCGTCTTTCAGCGCAACCGCCAGGCCGCCCGCCAGTTGCGCCTTGCCGCGCAAAGCCGGCACCCGGTTGGAGACGATGATCAGTCGGGCCATGAATCGTCCGCCTTCACCGCGTGCGAAAGCCGCGCGATCCAGCCACGCACATCTTCGGCTTCGCCAAAGATGTCTGGCACGCGCAGGCCCAGCCCACCCAGGGCGCGGGCTTCGCGCATGCCGTCCTCATCGGTGATGTCGTCGCCGACAAAAATCGGCAACCGGCCGGTGAACGGGGCGCGTTGCATCAGGGCGCGCACCGCGGTGGCTTTGTCCACGCCGGCCGGCGCGATCTCCCAGGCCATTTTCGCCGCCAGCAAGCGGTAGCGATCCGGCTGTTCGGAGAGCAGGCCAAGCAGGGCATTCTTCAGCACCGGACCTGCCCCAGGCGCCGCACGATAATGCAGGACGAAACCATGAAGCTTGGGCTCGAACAAGCAGCCAGGCGCTTCATCCACCAGGCGATGCGCCGCGTGCAGCCAGTGTGCCGGCAGGTCAGGGATCGCCATTGTCTCGATCGGCGCGCCGGGGGCGTGGCGGATGGCAGTGCCGTGCTCGCCGGCGACCGCGAAGGCGTCATTCCCCAGCAAGGCGTCGATCTGCGCGATCGGGCGGCCGGAGACGATGGCCAGGGCGCCGCCGCACAGGGCGCGCACCCGGGCAAGGTGTTCGGCCAGCCGATCGGGCACCACCACCTGGTCCGGCGTGGGCGCGATATCGACGAGGGTACCATCGAAGTCCAGCAGGAAGGCGGCACGCGAAGGCGGCGGCAGGCCGGAGATCTGAATAGACATAGGCAGAGAACCTGCGCCGGCCCTGGGGGTTCCGGCAACTGCGGATGAAGCAGACGGAAGCGCTCGCCACCCAAACCTTGACCATGCCCCCCCTTTCGGTCATTGACCCCTCGGCTCGTTCACAGCCGCGTTCCCACCGATTGACGAAAGAGAACCATGCGCGACAAGGGCGATTTCCTGTTCACATCGGAATCCGTCTCGGAAGGCCACCCTGACAAGGTAGCGGACCGGATCAGCGACACGGTTCTGGACGCATTCCTGACCGCCGACCCGCTCGCCCGTGTTGCCTGCGAGACCTTGGTGACCACCAACCGGATCGTGCTCGCCGGTGAAACCCGCGGGCCAGCCACGGTGACGGCGGATTATCTGATGCATCTGGCCCGCATGGCGGTGCGCGATATCGGCTATGACCAGGAAGGGTTTTCGTGGAAGCACGCGCATGTGGAATGCCACCTGCACGCCCAATCCTCCGACATCGCGGTGGGTGTGGACAGCGCAGGCAACAAGGATGAAGGCGCCGGCGACCAGGGCATCATGTTCGGCTACGCGACGACCGAGACCGAAAGCCTGATGCCGGCGCCGATCCATTACGCCCATCTGATCCTGCGTCAGATCAGCGAGCGCCGTCATGCGGGCGACCCCAGCGTGGCCGGATTGCTGCCCGACGCGAAAAGCCAGGTGACGTTGCGCTACGTGGATGGCAAGCCGGTGGGTGCCACCAGCATCGTGCTCTCAACCCAGCACGAAGCCGGCATGGACCAGGTAGATATCCAGCGCGTACTGCGCCCGCTGATCGAGAACGCGCTGCCGGAAGGCTGGATGTGCCCGGACCGTGAGCTCTATATCAACCCGACAGGCGTGTTCGTGATCGGCGGCCCTGATGGCGATTGCGGCCTGACCGGGCGGAAAATCATCGTCGACACCTATGGCGGCGCGGCCCCGCATGGCGGCGGTGCTTTTTCTGGCAAGGACCCGACCAAGGTGGATCGCAGTGCCGCCTATGCGGCGCGGTATCTGGCCAAGAATGTGGTGGCGGCGGGCCTGGCCGAGCGCTGCACCATCCAGATCAGCTACGCCATCGGTGTTGCGCATCCGCTCTCGGTGTATGTGGAACTGCACGGCACCGGCGCGGATGTGGAAGAAGCCAAACTGGAAAAGACTCTGCGCGAGCTGATGAATCTGTCCCCGCGCGGAATCCGCGAGCATCTGAAGCTGAACGCCCCGATCTATGTGCCGACCAGCGCCTATGGACATTTCGGCCGCACGCCGGAGAACGGATTGTTCACCTGGGAAAAAACCGATCTGGTGCCGGCGCTGAAATCGGCATTCGGCCGGTAGCAAGCAGGATGGGCTGCTCGCAGCCCATCACGCGGTTGGATGATCGGGCGGCGTGGGTTTCGTTAGGGCCCGTTCGAGATTAACCGAATCGGGTTGCGGGGTCGAACGGGCCCTAAGCTTTTGTTTGAAGCGGCATCTTTGTCGGCGTGCCAACGCACTTATGTGCCGACGATGCCTTAGGGCAGAGGCGGCGGGCTGCAGCAGCCCACCCTACCAGTCACGACCACGGGCGTTCCCGCATCTTTGACGATGAGCATCAAACCGCCCCCCGACCGGCTTTACGGCCGCCAACGCAGCCACGCGCTTCGGCCAAGGCAGCTTCTTCTGCTGGAGGCAACACTGCCACGGCTGCGTTACGTGACAGACGATCCTTTTCCCGCGGGCCGGAAGCTGTGGCTGGAAGTGGGGTTTGGCGGCGGCGAGCATAGCCGCGCGCAGATCGCCGCCCATCCGGACGCCGATCTGATCGCCTGTGAGGTTTTCGAACAAGGCCTGTGCTCGCTGCTCGCGGCGCTGGTGCCGGAAGGCGGCGAAGCCACCGCCCCGCTGCCGGCGAATCTGCGAGTCTGGGACGACGATGCCCGCAGCCTGCTGCGCGCGCTGCCCGAAACCAGCCTGGACCGCCTGTTCCTGATGTTCCCCGATCCGTGGCCGAAAGCCCGGCACGCCAAGCGCCGCTTCGTTCATCCGGAAACCGCTTCCCTGGTTGCAAGCCGGCTGAAGCCGGGCGCCGAGTGGCGCATTGCCAGTGACGACCCGACCTATCAGGCCTGGGTGACAGAGGTGATGGTCGGCCAAAAACACCTGTTCTCGGCAAGCTCTGCCCGGACCGAGAGGCCATCGGACTGGCCACCCACCCGTTACGAGGCAAAGGCGCTGGCCGCCGGCCGCACGCCTTTCTACTGGTCGTTCATCCGCCTATGACCCGGGCAGCATGCGCTGCAATTCGCGTTCCCGATCGAGAAACTGGTGTTTTAGGGCGCCCGCCACATGCACCGCCACCATGGCCACCAGCACATAGCCGAGCGAGGTATGAATTTGGCTGAACAGGCTGTGGATCTGTTCCTTGGTCGCCGGATCCTGGTGGCTGATGAAGCCGAGACGGAACCAGGGGATCGACCAGAACAGGTTTAACGGATGGGTCGGCGCGCCTTTCCACGCGCTATCATGGATCCAGCCGGTGAGCGGCAGTGCAAAGATCAGCAGATAGAGTATCCAGTGCGCCGTATGCGCCGAGAGGCGCTCCCATCGCGCATAACCGGCAGGCAGCGGCGGCGGCGGGTTGGCGAAGCGCCAGAGCAGACGCAGGATCGCCAGGCCAAGCACGGTGATGCCGATCGATTTATGGGTATCGATAAACGGCCGTTCGAAGCTCTCGGGGAAATAGTCCACCGTCCACGCAATGGCGATATTCAGGATGATCAGCACCGCGACCAGCCAATGGAACAGCATCGCCACGCGCGTGTAACGTCTGGTTGGCATCATCATCCACGCTCATCCCTGTTCGGCAGCCGGCCGCACCATCCCATAACAAAAGGTATTTTGCACTGTCAGACAGATGCGCGGTAGCTCTGCATCTCCACATGAGCGGTGCCGGCAAGCTGCCATTCGACCAGGAGTTTTGTGCTGTCCCACCGTCTTGACCAGGCCTTTGCGCGCAATTCGCCTCGCCTCGCGCCGCCACCCACGCCGGCAGCCAGCTTGCTGATCCATGGTGGCGTCGGCCTTCTGTGGCTGGCGCTGCTCGTGCGGGCGTTTGGCCGCGGCGGACTCGCGGCCTGGTCCACCGGTGTGGTCTATGTTGCCTATGATACCGTGCTGCTGGCCTTTGTGTTCATCCAGACGCTGCCTTTGCTGCGGGCGCCCAAGGCACCACCGGCTGGTCTGGTGCGGAGAAGCCTCGGCGTGATCGTCGCGGCACATAACGAGGCGGGAATCCTGGCAACGACGATCGGCAATCTGGTGGCAAACCAGTCTGACCCGCCGGAGTCGATCGTGATCGCCGATGATGGCTCCGTCGACGCCACCGGCGAGGTACTTGCCGGGTTTGGCCTGTCGCCGCCGCCTTTGGGCAGTTTAAGCACCTCCGCCACCCATCCCTCGCTCAGCTGGCTGCGCCTGCCGCATGGGGGCAAGGCGCGCGCCCTGAACCAGGCCATCGCGCTGATGGATACCGATACGGTGCTGACGGTCGATGCCGATACGCTGCTGCATGAAGACGCCATCGCGGTGATGCGCCAGGCGTTTTCCGCCGATCCGCTGCTGGTGGCCGCCACCGGGGTTCTGGCGCCCTCCTGCGGGCCAGGGCTGAGCGGCCGGTTTTTCGAGTGGTTCCAGACCTATGAATATATTCGCAATTTCCTCTCCCGCTATGCCTGGAGCCGGCTGAATAGCCTGTTGCTGATCTCCGGCGCCTTTGCAGGGTTTCGCCGCGCCGCATTGCTGGAGGTGGGCGGGTTCGATCCGGATTGCCTGGTGGAGGATTACGAGCTGATCCATCGACTGCTGCGCCATTCCGGGCAGCAAGACCTTGGCTGGCGCAGCACCGTGCTGGGCCGCGCCCGCGCCGGCACCGATGCGCCCGGCACCGCCTCGGCATTCCTGCGGCAACGGCGCCGCTGGTTCGGCGGATTCCTGCAAACCCAGTTCTGGTATCGGGAGATGGTCGGCAACCGCCGCTATGGCTGGCTGGGCCTGGCAATGCTGCCGGTGAAAGCCGCCGATACGGTGCAACCGATCTATGGCCTGACCGCGCTGGGCTTACTCGTCTATTTTTTGGTCACAGGGGCGTTTGCCACGGTTCTGGCTGCATCCTCGATCATGCTGGCCAAGATTGCCATCGATCTGTCGTTCCACCTCTGGTCGGTGGTTCTGTACCGGCGCTGGACCGGCGAGGATCGTGGCAGCCGGCTGGACCACGCTTTGGTGGCGGCCCTGCTGGAGCCGTTCACCTTCCAGGTGTTTCGCCATGCCGGCGCCGCGCTGGGCTGGTGGGTGTTTCTCACCGGCCGCAGAAGCTGGGGAACGGAAAGCCGATTCGCCGCGGCGGCGGCAAAAAAACTCGGTGCCGAGTGAGCGCGCGAAATATTTACCAGCCGGTCGTTCCATAACCGCAGGCACGTCAGCAACCCCAGGTTGGGTCTTTGGCCTGCTGGCTGAGGAAGACAAGGAGAGGCCGACATTCCAAACCCAATCCTGGTTGGCGCCAAGGACGAGGCAAAACTCTCCGGTTTATAAGTTTAAAGTGATTTCAATAGCTTAGAATGGCATCCCTCGCCGGGCGCAGCTGTTTCTGCGGCAGCATGCGGAGACTGGCCAGCGCCGGCAACGGACCCAAGGCCGCCCGGATTCGCCTGTAGATTGGGTGATCAAAAATGTGTCCGATATAAATTTAGTACTAGCAACGACCACCGATAATAAATAGACTGTTTTCACGCTCATGCGCCTATTTTTGGACATCGGGGAATATTCATGTCGACAGGTATTTTCAGGGTTACCGCCGCAGCTGCCGCGCTGCTGGCTTATGCTGCCGCCGCCCATGCCACCACATTGAACGGCACTTATACCGCGATAGATGCCAACCCAGGGCCATATGCGCCGACGATCAACGACGATGGCGGCTCGTTTTTGCCGTCGCCCTTCTCCGGAAACCTCGCCGTAGGGCAAACCACCACACCCACGGTGTTTCTGCAGGTGGCGCCGATCGGTGGCAGCGCCAGCGTCGGCACAATTTCCGGGGCCATCGATATCGCCATGAGCATAACCGACGGCTCGGCGATCACCGCGGTCAGTGCATCGTCCGGCGGGAATGGCGCTTTTTCTGCGAACGGCACCATCTATTTCAACGCCAATTACCAGTTGTTCTATGGCAATCAGACCGACTGCCTGAGCTGGAATTCGGTGACCTGCACCCCCAACGATAACACCACCACGATCGGCGAGACGCTCAAGGTAAGCTTCGCCGACAATGCGGTGCTGGATATCAATCTGTACAACTGGTCCGACTGGAACATGTCCCCGGATATCAGCTTCGAGCTGGTGTCCGGCCCCAACGTCACCGTGCCGGAGCCAGCCTCTTTTGCCGTGTTCGGCACCGCCCTGATCGGCCTGTGCCTGGCGCGGCGCCGGCGGCAGTCTGGCCCGGACGACAACAGCCTGCCGCTTGCCGCCTAGGCGTTTTCGCATTCTGGCCTGGGGCGTAGAGCGGCAGCGGCCATTAGCCGGATGCGGCGGGTTTGGGATGGTGGGCTAGAAGCCTGCCCGACGGGGGTGGTTTGGCCGGTGACATGATGGCCGGTTTGCCGCCCTCATTGTCGGTGAGGAAGGCTATCAGATCCTCCTTGCCGTGCCGAAAATGGCGGCGTGGGCGAGCAGCAACGCGTAGGTTGAGCGGCTGTCGTCCACCCTGAGGTAGATGCCGGTGTGCCGACATGTTTCGACACCAGTTGAGGCTTGCGAAGCTTGGCCGGCTGACTGTAGCTCGTTGGGGATTTAGCATCCCGTCAAGAGTCCGCCATGCGCCTGAACCACATTGTTGCGGCTCTCATTCTGTTGGCCGGAATGGCGCGTGCAGCGGAAGACCCGCCCAATCCTAAACTTGTGCCCCCTGCCCCGATGCATGAACAGGTTCTGCATTTGCCGGGCGACCCGGACCGGCCGGCCGATCTGGTGGTGACGCTGTATATGCCGGATGGGCCTGGCCCCTTCCCGCTGGCGGTGATGAACCATGGCAGCAGCGGCAATGCATCGGACCATGCGGCGGCGCCGCGTTACCGGTTCACCATGTCGGCGTATTATTTCCTCTCGCGCGGCTACGCGGTGGCGCTGCCGATGATGCGCGGCTTTGCCGGCTCCGGCGGCGAGCAGGAGCGCTATGGCTGCGAGCTGGACAAGATGGCGATGGATAATGGCAACGACATCGCAGCGGTGATCAACGATCTTTCCAACGACCCGCGGATCGATCCGCAGCGCGTGGTGGTGGCCGGGCAGAGTTTTGGTGGCTGGAATACACTTGGGCTGGGCGCGTTGCAGCCGCATCATGTGCGCGGGCTGGTGAATTTCGTCGGCGGCGTGCAGAGCTCGGCCTGCGGCGGGTTCGAGGATGGCGGGCATGCGCTGGTGCAGGCGGCCGGGCGGCTGGGCAACTACACGCTGCTTCCAAGCATCTGGTTCTATGGCGACAACGACAGTTTGTTCGGACCCGATGTGTGGGGGCCAATGCGCGAGGCCTATGCGGCGCATGGGGCGAGCGTGGAACTGGTGGATGTCGGCAGTTTCATGGAGGATTCGCACCAGATGCTGAGCCGGCCGGAGTCGATTCCGCTCTGGGCGCCGAAACTGGATGCGTTCCTGGCGCGGATCGGAATGCCGAGCCGTGCGGTGTATCCGCAATACATGCCGCTGGCCTGGCCGAAACCGACAAATTTCGCGGCGCTCGATAATGTTGCCGCGGTACCATGGGTCAATGACAAAGGGCGGGAAAATTACCGTAAATTCCTTACCCTTCCTCTGCCGCGGGCGTTTTTGGTGGGGGTTGGCGGCCAGGCGGTGAGCACGCAAGGCGGGTTCGATCCGCTGGGCCGTGCGGAAAAGCTGTGCCGCGATGCGCACTTCACCTGCGTGCCCTATGCACTGGATAACGATGTGGTGTTTGTCGCACCCTCCGCAGCGCCCGCGGTAGCAGCCACGCACTTCGCGGCGATCGATGATGTGGCGGCGGTGCCGTGGGTGAACGACAAGGGCCGCGAGGCGTATCGGGCGTTTCTAAGCCACGCGCCGCCGAAGGCTTTCGTTGTCGGCACCGGCGGTGAGTTTCTGTCGATCGTGAGCGGGGCTGACCCGTTGCAGAAGGCGATGTCGATCTGCGCGAACGCCCATATCGAGTGCAGGGCCTATGCGGTGGATAACGACGTGGTGTGGGTAAAACCGCCGCCGCCACCAAAAGGGCCACCCGCTTCCGGGTTTGCAGCGCTCGATAACGTATCGGCGGTGCCGTGGCTTAACGAGAAGACTCGTGCATTATATGCGCATTTTCTAACGGTGCCGTTGCCACGAGCCTTTGCGATTGCGCCTGGGGGCCAGGTGGCGGCGACTCAGGGCGGGTATGATCCGCTGGGACGGGCGCTAGGAAAGTGCCGCGCGGCGGGGTTTACGTGTTTGGCATATGCGGTAGATGACCGGGTGGTTTGGGCACCGGGGCGGTGATAGCTCATCTGTTAGACCACATGTCCGTCTTTGG
>Ga0116229_10000118_pt1 | contig 76907 bp, 58 predicted proteins | sample S1TSphgellanicum_3_FD_87313 | JGI IMG/M metagenome (GOLD analysis project Ga0116229, IMG submission 87313) | Host-associated microbial communities from peat moss isolated from Minnesota, USA - S1T2_Fc - Sphagnum magellanicum MG | ecosystem: Host-associated > Plants > Peat moss > Unclassified...
CATGCTCATTAGCATGCCAAACAAGTTCTTTAGGAGGTAGTCATTCTTCCTATCAAGTTCCCACAATTCTTCACAAGTATGCATTATGTGGTACCTTCTTCTTCTTCCACATCATATACCTTCCTGAATAAACATATTTTTAGGGTTTTTTCTTTACTCCCCAACACCTTGTGGCTTACATTTCTTCCATTGTCAATCATCTTTGCCACATTTATAGATTAGTAGTCGCATATCATTCAAGTTTTCTTTGGCTCACATGGTTTTTTTTTTAAACCCTCGTTTCCAAAAAAAGTTTCTAACAGTTTCTCATTTTCTTCAAGCTCAAGTGACCAAGCTTCTCACAATGATTATTGGGTTCCTTTTTTCTTCCTTGCTTCAATGAATGCCTTGTAAATTTATACACGTTCATAAATTATTTTATGGTTCACCATGGTATTAGCTTTAAAGGTTGTTGCATGCACAAGCAATTTTGGAAGAGGATTAAGTCCAACATCAATTCAGCTTTTGACTATGTGCCAATGTATATGTTTTCAACAAAACACTTCATTGTTGTTTCCTAGAATTAATGTCTGATTGTGGAATCCAATAATTGGCTTCTTAACATTTTTCAACAAGTTTGGAATGTATTGTTTAGGGTGCACATTTTGAGTATATAATTTTTCATTTACCTTTTCCTCAATTCTATGAATATAGGGAAGCGAAGACCATGGAGAGCTTTTCTTCTATATGAGCCTTTGGGAACTAGAAAATCATACCTTGCAAAAGCAATTGCAACAAAAGCTAATTCCACTTTCTTCAGATTCCTCTTTAGTTTAACTTCTCTTTGGAAGATTATTGTGTTAACTACACTCATTTGTGTTGGCTTAAATTTAGTTTGTTGGAACTGACAAAATGGTTACCTTCAAAGTTTTTTCACAAACTACCTTCTACAATCCCATAAATATATGTGTTTGGACACCAAAAAAGAGCATGATTTGATGTGCGTGGAATTCATTTTTGACTTCTTTGAAATTCAATGTGATGATATTTGGAACCTTACATTTTACAAGTAGTTGATATCACATGGTTGAATTTCCATGGTTTCATGTGATCTAATCAGGTAAATATATATATGCAAAGTTTATGCATAGATGTATTTTGTCTCATCATTTTTAAGTACACAAGGCAAGAAGCTTTTAACTTCCAACAGTTGGGTTGTAGCATTTTTTTCATCTGATTTGGTTTCAAAGTGGATGAGAAGCTAATGGCCAATCTATTTCAAATGGCCCGTGAAGTTGCACCATCCATTATTTTCATTGATGAAATTGACTCCTTATGTGGTACCCATGGCGAAGGAAGTGAGAATGAAGCCTATTGTTGCATCAAGACTGAACTTTTAATGCAAATGGGTGCAAATTTTTTAAGGTGTACCAAAATCTTGTCACAACGTCACCCTTTTCTATTTTTTTTACCTAGTCTTTTTTTACCATGTAAAGACACATTTATGGATGATTATGATGGAATCTAGAATTGTAAAAGTCTAAAATATAGTCCTTTTTAAAATTTTGACAACTTTTGATTCATTATTTTTTATGGGGATCAAAATATAGAGTAAAAAAAGATTGTAGTAAGGACTAGGCCCTTTTTATTCCTATGTGGTACACCTTAAAGGATTTTCACCCAAATGCAAGTCAATCATTTTTACTACCTGTAAATCTTATTGTTAACAACTTGTCTTTGTTTATGGAAGTCATGATTAATAGTTTGCACATTCTTTGTGGTATCATTGTTGTAAAGCTCTATCTTGTGCACTGAATATAACATTTAAGAAATATGTAGCATGTTAGGGATAATAGTTTGGTCAAAGGGTAACTATACACTCATTGAATTGTTTATGGTACATGAACTTTGATGATTTAAAGAAAATTTGGTACCTACATCTTGCCATGAGGGAATACTTTTGGTTAGGATAGAAAAATGTGTAATGGTTTGTTGTATTTTTAGTCCAAAACAATTACATGTTGTTGAAATCAGTGGACACGTGTTTCAATCAAATTATGGTAATTGTTAGTAACAAGCCAAGTTTTTTGTTGTCATCATCTTGTGGGTTTTGGATTGCTTCTTCCCTAATGGGTTGAATTTTGTGTTTGGCAAGATGTGGGAAACTAAGATGCAAAGGTTCTAGTTTTGGCTGCAACCAACACACCTTACTCCTTAAATCAAATGACCTTCCATCCCAGAAATTGAAACAATTGTTTTTTATATGCATATAGGATTCAAATTTTTTTTTTGAAATTGGAATATTTTTTTTGTAATGGGAGTTGCAAGAAGACCTAATGCTCTCCAATGTGCACAATGTAGGTTAGGAAACCATAGTATTTCAAATTATAGGGATTGGGATGAACTTAGACTTTATATCCTACATTTTGACTTTTAACTTGGGCCAAAGCATGGCCAAAGCATGGCCAAAGCATTGCAAGAAAATTACTTGCTAAGTCTTGAACCCTGAATAAGTTCTAGGCTAGAGGTGCAAGCAAATTTTGCATATCTTTAGTACTTGTAAAATGTTGATGCATCATGAAAAGGAAAAGTGAGATTTCAAAAAATTAAAAGTAGATGATGAAAAAGAAGCCATTTGAGGATTTGGGTTCTAGATCATAGATCCAATTGCTATTATAAGGTTCCCCAAAAACTTTGTAAATTCTTTTTTAAGTAGTTTTTTCAAATCAAGTACTTTTACTTTCATCCTATGACCATACATGTGTGACAATTAAATGGGTTATTAAACATTTGTCCCATTGTTCCGATGCATGGAAACATATCTAAAATGTGGATGTTGGCAAAACAAGTAGTGAAGCATCGTTTAGACAAGTGCATTTACATCCCTCTACCTGAGCTCAAAGCTTGACACCATATGTTCAAGGTATAATGCCCATTCACTAAATTTTTTTCAAAAAGTACCAAATCTAGATTTTTTTTCGCATGCTCATAGATATGTTGAAACCACTACTCAAGATTTCTATTTTTTAAGCTTGAGCTATTCTATTGCCTTCTCATTGGTATAATTTTATTATTTGGTCTATTTTGTTGAAATAGATTCAATCTCAAGTTTGGATAAAGTATTTTGCATGACTATTTCTTATATCATTGCATGTAGACCTTACCAAGCAACATTGCTCACATTGTTGTTGTTTGATCCAATAGTCAAGGTATGAGAAGGAACTTGTAGCATTTTGGAAGTCACAAACTTTGGAATAGATCCAAGTTTTCATACCCAATTAGATATGTTTGATTATAATACTAGTTCATTATGTGAATGTCTATTGTACATACCTACCTCTAGTTGTAACAAAAGGTAGAAAGAAAGAACAACAACATTTCAAAAGTCCACCATGTTTTAAGGCATTAGAATTTGCTAAGTCTACTATCATACAAGAAGTTGACCTCTAAGTAATCTAATGCACGTGTTGTGCACAAGTAGGAGAGGGCTACACCCTAGTAGAGAAGAAGGCAATGCTTTTGTGCTTTTTGTTTCAAACCAAAAGGTTGCCATGTGAAGTGTTGGTGGTTGTTATGTAGATGTTCATTCCACCAATGCTTACTCATGCTTTCCAGCACAATCATAATTGGGATGTTATGGATACTATCATAATCAAAACAATTGTTGATAAACTCCTAGACCTACTTAAGGAGGTTAATGTTGATTATGATGAGCCTCTTTGGATTGAATTGCTATAATTAACTACTTTGTTGCTCAAGCATTTGCCTAATGATCTTGTCCACCATTGTAAAAAGCTCATAAAATTTGGCTGGAATTGCTTAAAGAGGGAAGAAAGTGCCAGCAAGGAGTGGGTTTCTGTCAATGTGTGCCATTTCTTGGAGGCCTACCAAGCACTAGAGAAAGTTATTTTGCAAGTTTGTTGCCATACTTACATAGACCTAGTCACATTGCTTACACCCTTTCAATTATGAACCTGATGTCACATTTTGTGCATATTTGCACAACCTTTATACTTAATCAATTGGTGGAAGTTTGGCACTTCAAGGTGAATGGATTTCATCTATTGTTTGCACAACAGTTGTAGTAGTGATTGGGGTTAATATGTGAAAGAAAACTCATGATGCAGGTCTTTGTTGCACTATTCCGAACATGCTAGCCTGAGAACCGTGTGCTTGTGAAACAAGCGCTTGACATCCTAATGCATGCCCTCCCAAAGCACCTACCTTTGGGTGAATACAATTTCAATCTAAATCCAATATACCAAGAAGATCTTTGTTGAAGAAGGCCACTTGGTACTAAATCTTATTCACATTTTCCAACTTTTAATTCAACACTCTTACCTATTCCATACATGACATGCTTAGTTTGCACCACAAATGGTGAACTCCTTGAACTACCTTGGGCTACCACAAAACATGCCGCCAAAGAATTGGTGTCTTGCTATTGGGGTCCATTCACAATTGGGGTACCAAAAAATGAAAAAAGGACTTAAGGACTTTTTAGAGCTACTTTTTACACATAACATTTATAGGAAACAAACTTAAGTGACAAAAATTGAATAGTCCAATATAAGATAATTCATGTGTTAATGGTGATTTTTCACATTCATACATACTTGTGTATGAATATTTTAATTTAATGCCGTAAATGCAAAAAATACCCAAAAATCCCAAAATGAGTTTCCGTGGACAACTAAACATGTTTTTTGGCAAGAATATGTCTTGCACATGTGACTTGCATCCAAAGCTAGACATTTTGAACCCATTGAACATAATTGTTTTATCAAATGGCTTAAAAAATGAGTCCTTTGCCTTGTAGCCCTTTCCTTCAAAATTTTAAGACTTCGAAATTTTTATATGATTTGGTTTTTTATCAAATTCATCCAATGAACATGTACATTCATAAAAGGGGGCATGTTTTTGTCGTACCAAAAAATTGAAATCAATTATATGATTTTATGCCATCCTTTTGATTACTTTTTTTTTAAATGTACTTTAAACACTTGACTCCTTTAGTTTACATGACTCAAAATGACATTTACATAGTATCCAAATTATTTTAAAATATTTTTATTAATTAAAAAAAATTATTGCCATACAACAATCCACTACAATTATAATAATGTAAGATAAAAAAAATCTAAAGTTGTCCTTTGCAATCCCTTTTCAATTAAACACTCCTTTTTGGTACCCCAATCGTGAATGGACCCATTGAACTTATTGAATTAGTTATTGCATGGGATAAGCAAAAGTAGGTTGAAGCCATTTTTTTTTATTCTTGGTTGTTTGTCCGGCCTTTGCTTATGCGATGGCAACAAGCCAAAATGTTACACATCTTGTGCAAAAACTTGAAGGCATGAAATTAACATTGATGGTAGTTATAAAAGAGAGCGAGGAATGGGTCGTGAAGTACGAAGCACTTGCAAAGGAGAAAGATGGGGAATTCAGAGCAACAACTCTCCAAAGGCAATGGGAAGACATTCATGTTAAATTGACACACCTTTAAGGTGAGACAGTTGTTGCTGATGAGGAAGTGCTAGAAAAACTTGAAAGGATCTTTGTAGCATTATCGATCATGGGGTGATGGTTATGCACAAAAGCAAAAATGCAATGTAAATATGAGGAGAGAATGAAAGCAGAATTGAATGTTGCCAATGTTGGCAAATTCCAATCAAGGGACACCTTGGTAGTAAGCTTGTAAAAGGAGTTAGAAAATAACACTAAATTAATACAATAACAAGACTTTTTGCAAAGTGAGCTTCACCCATAAAGAACAAAAGGAAAAGCTTGAGGAATTGGTGGCAAATGTTGTAGATGTATTTTAAAGAACAAATCCACCATGTTATCAATGATGTTGTGGTGGCTTCATGACAAAGCAAAGAAGAGTGGTTTGCAAGAGGAAATGTTGAGAATGTAGCTTCATAATAACCATGGAGAAATCCATGAGAAAAATGGCCTAATTTTGAGCTTGATCATAATTAGGCCATGTTATAGGCAAAAACCCTAAGGCACAAATTGGAATTGGAAAGAGCCAAAGCTTGAGAATTTGTGGTGGAGCAAAAGTGGAATAATCGTGAAACTGAACTGAAAGCATAGGTGGCAACATTGCAAATGTGTGTAGATGCATATGTCAAGGGCATAAAGAACCACAAGAACAAAGGTAGAAAAAAAGGTCTAAGTCTAACTTTCAAACAAGGAACAAAACAAGATTATGTGATTCAAAAACAAGAACATAAGATGTGTAAAACAAACATGAAAGCGGATCTTTATTGTGCTAACGTATACAAACATGAACATGAAAAGAACATGACAAGGCTATGATGCAAGATCGTGCTTTAAATTAATGTTGAATAGACTGAAGGAAATAAGGGGTCTTACTTTTATTTATACCCCTTTGAGGACCTAGCTCAAGGAAGCTTCTAAGGAGGTTTTTATGTGTGCATCAAATAATGAAGTTTTTTGGGAACCTTCTTAACTAGGAGTCAATTATGAGTTAAATGAAACTTAATTAAAAGTTAATTTAAACTTATCTAGAAGTGAACTAGGAATTAATTAGACTTAACTAAAACTTAATTAAAATTTAACTACGAATTAATTAATACTTAACTGGGACTTAACTAAAAGTTAATTAAAAGTTAATTCAGAGTTAATTCGAACTTAATAAGGAGTTAACTAAGATTTAATTGGAACTTAATTAGGAGTTAACTAGAACTTAAATAAGAATTAACTTTAACTTGACCAAAACTTAATTATGAATTATGGATGAACATCATGGATGAATTCCATCTATTGGGAGATGGTGTCTAATGTTCACATCCATCACAACATCTTAGAACCAACTCTTAACAATAGATAAAAAGGTGGTGGAATTGAAGGAGCTTGTTGCAAAGTAGCTTGGGAAGTGGGAAGTGAGAAGCGGAGAATAAAACCCTGATGTTCACAACACTAGAAGTAGAACATTAATTTTTTGACACAAGATTATAAGCTACATTTGACACAAGAAATTTTAGTGACCCTTCAACCACAAATGACTAAAGTAGAGGTTCATGAAAAGGTACTATCTTCATGTGTCAAAACATTTCTCATGGTGAATGAGGCAACAACGAAAGAAAATGAAAAATTTCAAGTAGAAGGATATGAATTAAGGGTCAATGTACAAATACTTGAGCTTGAATTTATGTGGCTTGGTCTAATGAATGTAGAACAATTGACAACACTTGGATCCAAGCTCTAGAATGCTAAAGAAATCATTGTGGATGCAGAAACCCAAATCAAACTTAAGGTTTCAAAGATGGAAGCTACTTTTCTTGCAATATAAAAACTTGAATCCAAAGTATAAAACCTCATATCAGGTTCTTTCTTTGTCCTCCATAAAAATATTGCAAAAGTTGTTGAAGATTCAAGTCTCAAATCTAACATACAACATTTGGGTGTTAAATTGGAACATGTTTCTTGGTTTCCTTCTTGTGGATGGTTATAGAAATTGAACGTGTTGGAAAAAAAATTCTTCAAGGTCCAACCATGTTATTAGGAACCACACATATCCCCTTAGACCACTGCTTTATTTTTAGAATATTCTTAAAATCTTTTTAATACATCTTTCAAAAAAACATTAAAAGTCTTTAATTTTTTTAAATATTATTATGTTAAGGTGTGTATTAAAAAATATCCAAAAATATGTCATTTAAAAATATTTTCAAATTGTGCTTTTAATGTTATAACTACTTTTAAACTATTTTCATGCAACTTTTAAACAATGGTTATAAGAGGTTAAAATTCCTTATACGTATTTTTTACTCATTAGATTGATTCCAAATTTTTATGATATGTACATAATGTATTCACAATAACATTTATATATAATTATTATTTACAATCCAAAATCCAAAAAATTAAACAGTGGTTATGACTACTTTTGGTACATGTTAGTATGATTACACCTTCAACTATTGAATTGAATGTGTTAGACTTGTGCAATGATGCCAATGACGATTCCATGCATTGAACACAATAGAGTCATAGTTTTTTTTGTGTTGGTGGCATCATTCAGCAAAGATTTTTTAATCAATTCAAGTTACATGCAATATTCTCTCCATTATTTCTAACTGTGGGGTGAGGTGAAATTAAGTGAAGGGCACCCCTATAGATCATCTTACCAAAAGCACGTGTGGAAAAAGAGGTTTTTCTCTATTCCATGTGATTCTGTACATGTGGACAACTTGTTGGCTTGGCATTAATCTTGGCAAGAGATGGCACTGGCATGTTGGCAAGGGTAGTCATGTATGACTTTATCAATTTGATTTATCTTGGGGAGTTGGAAAGGTGTTGGATGCATGTGTAGTACCAAGTGAAGATGTTGGTGCTTGAATAGTCCTTACAAAGGACACGGGTATGTGGGCTATCCCACCAAGAGGCATACTACTAGGTGTTATACTAACCCTTGAACATGGTTTGTTTCGTCATGTGAGCACAACTAAGGAGCCAATGAAAGATGAACGTTGGTAGTTGATGTTTGACGATGCAACATAACTGCAATAGTTGGGCTTAGGGAGGGTCATAACAAATGATGAGCAATTAGATTGAGTAGTGAGCCAACGACCTTCAAATGATGGTGAAGCAGAAAGAAGTGTAAGGCACTTCTTCCAGCAATATCTTATTTTTGGGTAGTTGACATCTGTACTAAATAAACTACAAAATGCTGGTGCCTTTAAAGAGAAGGTGACAAAAATGTGTTTGCATGTTTGCAAGTCAAACAATAGTGGATACATTTGCCAAGCATTGGGCATCGGGCATAACATCTGGTGTTGCAATTCTTGCAATAGTTTCATCAAAACTTGCAAACAAGCAAAGGTGACATCAACAATATTTCAATTTTCTTACAGCTAGCAAATGTCGTGAAGAGCTTCAACACAAGCAGAATAAGTGATTAATATTTTCTCTAGTCATCATGATCTTTTCTCAATGCCATGTTAAGATCTTATTGGCAATTGATGTTCACTTTTTTTCAAGAAGTTCACATCATGAAAGTTTTACATTCCAATCTATCTATGTTAGGGCATCATTGTTTTTTCTTGCAAATTCATGCAAATCCAATCAAAAGAAAGGAAACTACTACTCATGCTATTGTTAAATAACAAGTATTGCATCAGTCTTTTACAATGTTAGATGAATGGAAAGTCAACAGGTAGTATATTGGGGTAGTTTTGGTTGGGTCTAAACCCACACCAACTCTTGTTATGGCATTGCTTATATCAATGGGTTGGGGCTTTTCATGTAAGAAAGGCATTACATGTGATCATGGAGCATGGAAAGAACCTAACAAGAATGATGAAGCTGAGGGAATTGAACAATGCTCAAGCTCAACCTAGGTTTCTAGATAATTTCACAAGATCTTCAAAACTTCTCACACCCTAGAGCTTTGGCAAAGGAACTAGTGCTCTTTTGGACATAGTGCGGCTTGTGGGAAAAAAAACTCGCAAAAACAATGTGATGCTTATGGATAAAGACAAGGTGGAGGTGTTCTACACATGTGTATCAAAATTAGAAGAGTTATTTATGCATATCTAGGAGCATGCAAAAACACTAGTGGAATGTGACAAAATTGTAAAGGTTCAAGTTGAGCTTGCAATTGAATTTGCCTTTGCATGTAGCACATTGGTGCATGTGGCAATTGCATATCACGACACACAACATGTTTGGTATCCATCACCCAAAAGTCTTACACCTTGGTGCTATAAACATGTAGTTTGCTCTAGAGTGTGGAAGGTGATGCCACAATGCTAACATAATTGTTTGCACACTTCAATTGTGTAGAAAAGCTACTAGTGTTTGGACTAGTATTGGATATCAATAGAGTAGTTGATGGAGGTGTGCCTATGTTCTTGAACCATCACTTGAAGAGTGGAGGGCAACATTGATTCAAGCAAACAAACTTGCCTTGGCCAGAGGTGTGACCTTTGATAAATTTTGGGCAATTTAGCCTGAAAGAGACTACACATCAAGCTTGGGATGATTTTAATGGTATCAAGTGTCCAACTCTTTTTGTTATGTTTTCATGTCCTTGTATGTCTTCAAATTCATGTCGAAGAACATGGAATCAAATAAGAAAATAATGTGGACAAGTCAAAATTACATTATTCTCAAGGACACTTCTTTGAGGTTGATCAAGAACCTACAAGTCAAGGCAAACATTACACCCCTATCTTCTTTGTGCATTTTCTTTTTGTCAGATGTCTACATGTGGGTAGAACCCACTGGGACCATGTGTGTTAGGATTTCTACAATTCTACCATTGAAAACTTGGCCTGTTATTATGGTGAGTTTCCAAACATGTACCTAGAGAGAAGTTTTCTAAATGTAAAATTAAATTAGTTTGGGATCTATTGCATGAGCTAAATGTTATCTCATTGATTAGGAAAGGCTTCTATTATTGTCCAGTTACATGTCTTGGAGTCATGATCTATTATACATAGTGAACCAAGTTTATATCAAGGGACCAAGCACACAATACATCTAGCTATGCTTGCAAACATTGGTTGAGTAAAGGAGATCCCTTGTCAACCATTGGTTACATGTTGGTGGTGTCAAAACTTTTGCTGATGGGAGTTTGGGATTTTGATTTACTCAGTTTCATGAGGCACTTACTACTATTTTCAACAAAACTTTGAGGAGGTTATAGGCCTAATGAGAATGAACATAGGAAAAATACGGGATGGTAAAAAGTTTGTTGTCCAAACACCATGTAAAAATGATTACTACCCTAGAAAAACAACTCAAGGAGGAAAGGGAGGTAGTCCAAAGGCTTAACCATCAAATATAAGAAACAAGAGACACAATGGTGTTGCTCTAGCACACAAGAAACAAGGTAAATTTTTTGTTAGACAAGGTCAAGGACTTGCAAGCTGAGAATGACCATCAATAAGAGGTGGTCAACGTGCAGATTGAAAAGTGTTTCAATTTGACCTACAAGGTAGCTACCCTTAGGACATGGCATGATGACATGACAAGGAAACATGGATGGGATGGTTGGAAAAATTTAGTGAAGAAGTACTTAGCCTTGGGCACTAGAAGCGTGGGGTGATAATAGGGGAGGAACTAAACAATAAGTTGATAATTCTTTTAACATGATTGGATTTACATATGGGCACTATAAAACTGTCTAGGTCAAAGGCTGAACCAAGTCAAGGGGTGGTGCTTATTAAGTCAAGAAGATTTAGGTGTCCAAATGGAAACGTAAGGCCATGAAGGTAATAATAGCAAAGTTTAGATTTGTTCACTATTATACCCTCTATAAAGAGCACATGATGTTGAAGTTGGAAACAATAGCACAAATGCAAAAGGAAGGCAAGAGACAGACCGAATGGAATGAATTAAAAAGAGAGTTGGAATTTTTTTGGATGCAAGTCCTCATCCCACATTGGTAAATGAGGCCACCTATTGTCTTCATTTTGTAGCTTATTGCCATACCTTCCCACAATTTTAGCTTGATGAAGAACCTCACCACCTTTCAAATGGTTCAAAAGATAGATCTCCAATGCATAGCCTATAAGATGACTTGACATACCAAATGCCTACAACAACCTTAGGAGTAGTGTCTAAATTTGTAACTTTAGATAGTATGGTTATAATTTCCCCTTCCAAGATAGTAAGTGGAATTTGATTCATTTAATTTAAAAACCACATAAACAAAATTATGAAGATGTAATCTAAAGTAGAGGGGGGATAATGTTAAAGGTGGAAAATTTTCCTAGATTAGTTAATCCTATGGGCCTTCTAATAACTAAATAATTATGAGTGGCAGATATACTTACTATTTTCTAATTTATCTTGAGGATGAAGCCATTAGATTAATTAGCCCATGGGAATTGGTGACTAGTATTGGTCTACCAATCAATTAGGAAGGATTTGTGAAAGGATTATAATAGGGGGCTTACTTTTGTGAGTGGAATGTGAACCTTGTGTGGTTTATGAAAGAAGGGGTAGGTGGATTCATATCATTATTGTATGAGGGGTTTATGGAGGAATGGAAGAAAAAGATGGTGTGAAGAAATAAAGAGTAAAGCAAGAAGGTGTGTGAAGGTTCTAAAACTTGGCGTGTTTTCTTTTTAATTTTGTTTTCCCTCCTTTGCCTTACTTTCCCTCTCGAATGATAACAATCCATTGTAATTTGATATAGAATACTATAGCTCCCATATTAGTTTATTTTATTTCTTGGTTTTACTTTTAGAACTTGCTTTTTGGAATTTAGTAGCTTGCTGGAAGGTAGTTGTAACATGATGGTAGAAGCAGTTTAAAAGCAATTTGGTGAAAGGTAGCAGATACAATGAAATGCATAAACATGTTGAAATGTTTATGCATTTCATTGTATCTGCTATGGCTAGAGGAGGTACTTTTCAAGGATTAGAAGATAATTACTTTCTAACCCCTCCCCTTTTATTCTTTATTTTGGAGTTCCTAATAATTCCCAATCATGAAGTTCTTTTGTTGATTCTGGACTGAAGGTAGACTGCCTCCCAAAGGAAGTCCTCCTCCGAGTCTGCGTTGAGACTAGGTTGAAGGCTTTGCTATTCCTTGTACTCATGCTAATGGTGACGGATATTGTACATAATCAAGCTTTCTACCATTGTTTGACAGCTAGTAAAAACAAGAACAAACCACCCATGGTAACAGGTCAGTTCTTAGTGTAGGTTAAAGCCCTAGGTCAAGGGCATTACCGAAATAAGGGCGCACAAGTGCAGGCCCGATTTTGATAATGCCTTTGACCAAGGGCTTTACCCGACATAATGACCTGCCAGAAATTCAATGGAGAAACCCAGGTGAAACAGGAGGGGGGCATTATGAAAAACGAAATGCCCCTCCCAAAAACAGAGAAAACCATGCAAACAGGGAGAGAGGCATTATCAAAAATGAAATGTCCTCTGTGCTCCTGGATGAAAAAATATGCTTTATAAGGTTATCTCCAGATACACTGCAAAATTTGTGGCAAGTCATTACGGATTTGTAATCATGTTTATCAAAAATAAAAAAAACAGGGTTCTGATATATAACCATGGTTCTCGATTAAAAAATAATAATGCACATTAAAACCAGAAGTTCATGGTCAGTTCTTTCATGAAAACTGCTGGTTCTTTAACGTTTTTGAAATGCCTGGGATGGACAGTTCTTTGATGCTCAAGAACTGGAATAGGTGGTTCTCTGAATCTGAAATAATTAAAAAAACCAGAACTGATGGTTCTTTGTAGATTCAAATAAGAGCACAACACTGGTTTCGACGTTTCAACTTACCTCTTCAACGACTTTAGCAGATCGATAAGAATGCCAAACTAGGAGGTCTAGGTAGTTGCCTGGCTAACGCCAGCAAATGAATGCCATGTCAACAAGCAGCTGATCCCACAATGGTTGTGCCAAGGATGATAACTTCAAACAAGCAGTTCATAGTAATGATTCTGGCATTTATGTAAAGTTTAAAACAAAATCATGAGAAATGATGAAACTGTAGAACATGATTAGATGATGTGAGTGCAAGATGAATGTGATATAAAAAATATAGCCTAGAGTGTACAGCTAAGTCTCCAGCTGCCATTCACACATTGGTTCCAAGTTCAAACCAATATTGTACCATGTAGTGGTCTCTTCCCTGTGGGCAGAGCCAACAGACTTTTCCAATTGTTTTCTTGCGGATTCTACAGTGACCTATCTTGTGCACTTCTTCAGTAAGCTATAGTTGTTAGCCTCCAAGCTGCATGAGTGACACTTGTGTTGGGCAATGAAGTTGAATGTGGTCGAACAATGGAGCACAACATAGAATCTTCTAGAAGGGTTTTGGTCAATGACCAACATTTAGCATATTCACAAGGTAAGGGTAGGGATAAATATTTTATCATTTACCTTCCATTTGTGTTGTGAGTATAAGCAGTTAAAGGTGTGGTTAATTGAAATGTGTACACAAGTATGGCACAATCCAAGTGGAGAAAGGTAATTAATTATGCAATTGACCTAGAAACATGAAATTAAAAAAACCTATGGGAAGATTAACAAAAATAGAATGAAATCAATCAACACCTTGCTCCTTTAGGTGTAATCCAATGTGATATTTATAGTGATAAATGGTAATAAAAGCTAAAGGGGTTCAAAGTTCATTCGGCAAGTTTGGTGTTCAATGCAATTACTGTCATGAATAAAATTAGAATGCTGAAAGCAAATATATTCAATGGTTAGTGACCCAAATTCAAATGAATCCATTGTACCAAACTATTGAAATGCATTTAAGCTATATAATGATTTGTCATATACCCTCTTTTTATGTGCTTCAAAACAATTACCCTCCATTGAGTAAGGATAAATCTCACACACATATATATACTAGCCAGGTAGGGTAAAGATAAGGGAAGTCTGAAATATTTGCCAGCCAAAGTAGAGTAAAATGAAAGAAAACACATACAAATTCTATCAACGAGGTAGGGTAAACATTTACCCTCTTCAACATCTATGGGTATGTCAGGGTGAGAGCGTTACCTGTCCAAAATGGGTTTTTATTCTCTAACTATGTGTACAATAACTACAACTATTGCAGCAGCTGAGGATTTCCCCTGTTTTTTCAATCCTTTACAATATAGCCTTTGCTCCTGGCGAGTCCCATTGAAATGGTCAAATTATTCCTACTTAGAAGTACAGTATGTACATTGTATGAAATCATTATGCAATTTGACGAATTCAATTCTACTCCACCAACCAAGCCCTCAGAGTCCAGACCATGCTCTGATTTTCTTCTTTGACTACATAACCGGTTTGGTTGTTTTAAAAATTAGGTACTTTTAATCCTAGCAGGTACAGGTGGTCATCAGGGGGTTCCACTTTGGTTCACCCAGTTCCACTTGTGATGTGATTTAACAGTGTGGAATATGGGTTATACACGCTCTGGAACAGGCCATTGTAGAACCTGTTACCATGGAATGATGGTGACTATATCTCACCCTACCGAGAGTGAACCAGCACCCCCCAGTGAGCCATGGACCCCTGAGTGGTCAGGAAGCAATTTTCTCTTGTTGGGTTCCAATTCCTCACTTAACAGTGGTGGTTAGCTCAGTTGCTTATTTTAATGACTACCTACTAACAACCCAATTCATAGATAGTTAGTTAAAACAGCCCCATATAAACCAGTTTTGTGTGGGTATTGATTTTTAAGAGAACTTACAATCCTGGGTATTCTATATTTTATAACTTTGGTTACCCTTGAGGTTAAGGTTTTTCATTTTTGAAAAAATTCAGAACTTTCAAGTACAGTACAATTTTTTTTTCAACTCATGGTGAATATCAAATATAGGGTTTAGGGTTGTCAAAGTGGATACGATATTGGGTACAGTTAGGATCAAGAGAAACACATACACTGGAGAAATCAACGCACCAAAACAATTGTAGCTTGAACAAACCAAAATTGGAGCACATACACTAGAGAAATTGAATAAGCAAAATCGAAATTCATAACTTATACACAAAGAAGAAACTGAGACACACATTCAAAGTGATGGGAGAAACCCTGAACCTAATAATATCTGTCTAAAACATTGAAACCCAGGTAGATTTTCAAAGGTTTCCTCCATTGAAAACAAATAAGTAGAAAGTTTTGAGTTTTACCCCGATTCTACCATGATCGACAGTTGATGGGTCTGGATCAAATTCTTGATACCCAAATCCAAAACTGTCAATTTGGACACTAGGATCCGGGTACCACCACACACGACTGACATAAACTATATATTTAGTTAGTAATCACCTATTTTCCTACCTATTTGCCTATATGTAGGTCTTACTTCTTCCAGAATGGGTTACCAAGCTGAAACCAGATGTTAACCCAGTTGAGGTTCATCCCCAACTGAGTCATAACAGGCATCCAGTGGATGCTGGTTCCCTCCGCAACCCAGATGAACAGGATCATAGACGGAAAGGGTTCTACTGGGCCCATAAGAACAAAATTTCAAAAGTCAAAAGAAAAGAAAATTAAGTTTTTGAATTGATTTTTTGGGGTCTGTGTTTTTTACATTCATTTGGATGACTTCAATTTCCATGTTGGTTTCTTCCATGATTAAACTGCACTGAAAAAGGGCCTCATGAGCAATGTGTTTTATATTAACTTTATGATATAAATTTTTTGGAGATTTTATTAAAAATTTGCAAAATTAGTTGAAGTCACTAAAGAAAAAACACGTACCTCAAAAATTCCCCATTTTTCCCCTGAAACCACAAACTTTGTTTGGAAAAAATCACTGCTCATGAGTTTTAGAAAGGAAATTCCTCCCTTTTCTCAAATTTTTTAAAAAGGGGAAAAAGTACCCAACAATCAATAATAAATAAGAGGGTGTTGTTCGTACCACGTACCTACTACCTGCTACCTACATTCGTTCTCCTCCCTTTCTTTCAATAATAAGGTCGGACGGCAGACTGTTCCCCACGGTTGCGAACCGCGTACTCGAACATTTCCAAAGTTACATTCAAGCCGTTCCCACTGCAGCAGGAAAATCAAGGGCCGGATCGTGGAACACGTGAAACCAGTTGTGCCGGACGGTACACAGTACAGACTATCTTCATGTCGTCCGCGCCGTCATAGTTTCGCCATGCCTGCACGTGGCGGCGGTGGGGCCGGATTCCCATACGGCTGCTGCCATGGTCGCCAATTATGGCTAAACCTTCGTCCCAAACGAAAAGTGACCTCGTACAACCGGCCTCATTTATGTTCGTAACTCAACCGTTTAATTACCTACGTCCCTCTTTTTCCTTTTTTACAGCAGGTAGAAAATGGTTTTCCCAAAACCGCTTGCTCTTGGGCTCTATCCTGCAGTGTTTTTTTAAGGAATGTTTTATGGCAGTTTAAGTGGCGATCCTCCATAGGAAGATGTAGAAAACGTGGCGATCATCTCTAGGAAGATTTAGCCAAATCTGGAATTAAACTAGCTAGATATCTTCAGCACAAGGTTTTAATCATCCTTTTAAATATTTTTGGTTACTTTACTGGAGCCAAATATAGCAATCTGGCTTTTTTTCCTGACTTCTGCCCAGTAATTTTAATGTCAACATTTTCACTTTCTAAAACCAAAAATTGGGATTTGTTGGGGATTTTTTTGTTCTTCTAAGTTCAAATCCACTAAGAGTGGGCATTCCATTTTTCAAAACACCTCTCCCCCTTTGTGTTTTTCCCACTAGATATATATGAAAATTTGAAGCAATTCTTTAGGTTCAGTAAAGCCCACGGCCTCAAGCTTTACCCTGCACAAACAAGTCAAGACCTCGGTAGGACAGGAAGCTGTTTCCTCAGGCAGGAATTAAAAACCCTGTATATACAAGGATGGAAATCTATCCACAGTAAGTACAAGGCATGTTGAAACAAATGGAAACACATGAGAGGAAAAACCAAAACAATCAAAACAGTAGTAATGAAGTAGAAATACTGTCAATATACATCACAAGAGTTCTCCACCATTGATTTACATCACAAGGGAAAATGGCAGAACAAAGGGTGGAACCAGCAAATGACAGCCTGTCCCACCTTGGAAAAAGCCTGAAAAGGTGTGTAAATAAGACACCACAACCGGTTTTATAGACCACAGTGAACCAGCACCCACCATCGCACGACCCACTGGATGCCCATTATTACCGAGTTGTGGATGAACCTCAACTGAGTTAATGTTTGGTTTCATGTTGGTAACCAATTCCGTCAGAAATAGGTCTCATCCATAGGTATATAGGAAAATAGGTAATGACTAGTAAGTAGATGGTTTATACACATGTAAAGACTGGTTTTACTACCTACCTACTAACAACCTGCTTGTGAGTTGTTAGTAGGTAGGTAGAAAAAACAGTAACTGAGTAAACTGCCATGGTGACCTAGGGAACTGGAACCCAACAGAAAACTGTTTCCTGACCACTTACTATTGGTTCTTCATGGGGCACCGGTGGGTGCTGGTTCACTGTGTCCAGTTATACATAGGTGATGAGACACCTAATGGCAATTATATAAGAAGAGAACAACAGTGGAAGGTTGCAATGTTTTCTTTTATGGCGATAAGTCGCAGATTGTGATACTAATAAGGACCTAGCAATATGGCCTTTACTGTTTTTTTTTTTTGTTTTAAATTTTTTGCCTCGAAACACACTATATGTGACCATAGTAGACAAATGATGAGACATCATTTTGTCACATTGCTTGTAGCAAGTGCACCATCACTTTGTGCCATCGTTGTCTCATGTCAAAGGTTGTTTGTCTCCATTGCAACACCCATCTTTGTTAGATTAGCAAACTTGCACTTTTGGACAGGGCCATTTGCCTACAAATTGATTCTTCTAAGTTCCCATCTTCACATCTACTAGGGTAAACATGCCTCCCACTGAACATCACCCAGTGATCGAACACCCCTTTTGTGCATACCCATGCTAGTGAATGGTTATAGTCCTCTGTGCAAGTGTCCAAATGAAACCCTATGACCGAACAGTCAGACTTGAAAACATGTGTTCAATTTTTTTATGTAATCCGAACAATTTATTTTTTTGGGTGTGGTTATGAGTGTGAAAAAAAACAATTATTTTAAAAAATACGCAATGTTATTTTTAATCTTGTTTGGTTATGGGAGAGGAACAACACATTGAATATGTAATCATGTATGGTTATGGGAGAAAACCATCACATTGTAATGCACATAGTTGAAAACAAATATGGTGGCAATGAACATTTTAAGGGTAGGTCTAATAGAGAACCAAGATAAACAAATGCAAATAAAAAAGATAATGTTTGGTTATGGGGGTTTAAGCTCTCATTAAAGAGCATGAAACTGTGCATTAATAAACCCTAAACCCTAACAAGGATACAATGCACAAGGATTAGCAAAAGACATCCTACTTTGGCAACGCATTTATTAATCCCCAAAGGAAAGTCCTTAAAGATTCTTCTATGCATAAGAACTTTGCATTCCCTCCAAAAAAAAAAGGGGGGGGGACAAATCAAAGTTTGAACTTAAACAAGGTTTACATTATCATTCTTTACTTTTAATCTGAGCTCCAAATATGTCTTTTCTACAAGCTAAAGTAGAAATACAATTTCAACTTTGTTTAGAATTCCTAAGTCTTAATGATGTAATCTTGAAAAATCGTAATGTGCCAATGCTAGTAGAACATGTAAAAATGTTAGTCCAAGTCTAAGAGTTTAAGAGAAAGTAAAGCAAGTAGAAGAACATAAATTAGGTTTAGAAGTAGATCTACAAAAGGTGAAAGTAATGCAAGTAGAAAAGCAGAAAATAGGTTCAGAAGTAAATTTGCAAAAGGTGAAAGTAGGGCAAGTAGAAGAGCAAAAACTAGGTTTAAAAATAGATCTGCAAAAGGTGAAAGTAGAGCAAGTAGAAAAGCAAAAACTAGGCTTAGAAATAGATCTACAAAAGGTGAAAGTGAAACAAGTAGAAGAGTCAAAATTAGGTTTAAAAGTAGATATGCAAAATGTAAAAGTAAAGCATGTAGAAGAAGGATCAATGAAAGACATAGAAGTTAAAATTGTAGATCAAATTTACAATTAAAAGTTCCAAAAATATTTGGATTACCATTGGATCCAAAAATCCATAGTTCGTAATGCTACATCAAGGAGCTTCAAGAAAACCAAGGATCAACTAAGTCATTTTAATCGCTCTTACATATTTCTCCCCACTACATGCACAACAACAAAAGATGTTAATTTAAATTGGAATGATTTTGCAAAATTTTATAAGTTATTACATTTTATTATAATAATCCATGAACATGTTTTAACAAAGTTTTCAAATTTACTACACTTTCTGGATTATTGGGTTATTTATAGGGAAGAAAAGGGTATACCCTTGGTGGGGCCAAAATGCATTCCACCAAATTAATGGAAGTTAGGCCCAAGATGAGAAAAACAATCGTGAATTGCATAGTCCTTATAGGAAACAAACTAGAATAATGGATTTGCAAGCCACAGACCCTACATCAAACAAAGAAAACCTTCCCCCTGTTCCTAACCCACAAAGAAAAAGATCAACACCACAATTGAATCAAGTGCCTTCAACAACTAGAAGAGGCATGTGAATGGATTAAACATTAAAAATAGTCATGGATGTTGTTGAGAAAGGGACACATTCCTAAGGAAGGCCAACAAATCACGGAACATCCCAATGAATTCCCTTCTTGACCATGTAAATGGAAAAACTAGATTCAAAAAGATGGGGCTAGGAAGGGTAATTATAGAAAAAGAGGATTCAACAATGATTGCATGGACATTAATAATGCAAGAATGTGGACTATCTATTAACCTCCAACAATTCAAGATGAAGGTTGTAGAGCTAACACAAACAAGGGTTACACCATTTCGAGATGGAATACCAAGCAAGAGCTGGTGGTTTTAGTTTAAACGTAGACATCAAAAAATTAGCATACGACAAGTAGAAGGACTAGAAGTGTGCAGAGCACAAGGGCTAACACCCAATTCTTGCAACTATTTAGACATTAACTTACAATCATTATATAACCAACACAAATACAGTTCTAATAATAAATGGAACTATGATGAAACAAAGATTCAAGTTGGTTAACAATCTACAACAAGAGTTTTGGCTAGGAAGGGATCTAATGCAGTATCATCCCAAAATCTCAAAAACGGTTAATTGTAAACTATGCAATCAATGTTGCCGAGGGTGTTTTACCTAGTTTTTACATCTTCAAAGGTGATAGACTAAGGGATGACTACATAACACTATGCAAACCAAGCACTTGTATGGCAATGCAGAAAAGAACATGGATGACTACTTTCTTGTTTAAGGAGTTTTTATCTTTCTTTAACAAATTAGGTCCAGGTGGAATGCCCCTCAACAACCAACACTTGTTAATTCTAAATGGACATGGTAGCCATGTTACCCTAAAAGCAATATAGCAGGTGAAAGACTTTGGGTTAGACATGATAACACTACCATCACACACATCACATGCATTACAACCCCTAGATGTGTATTATTTCAAACCTTTTAAAACTGGATTAAGAAAAGTTAGGGATCTAACTATGTCTAGAAACAATCACATGGAACTAAACAAAATCACTCTAATTGGATGTGTTGATTACACCTTAGAGCAATCACTCACAAAAAAAAATCCAAATCTAAGTTTAGAATTATAAGAATATGGTCTTTAAACCCAAACGCAATGGATAATAAGATTAGACCATTAGAGGTTTATAGTATAATAAACTTAAACAATGCAAGGAATGAAGAGGAGTACACAATAGAGAATGAAGCTGAAAATAATCCTCAATGGGGAGAGGAATTTATTACTATTGAACTTCTCCATATAGTTGAAATAGATCAGTGTCCAACATCTAAAGATCCACCTATCTACAAGCCAGAAAATGACCAACGTTATTATGTAGATATGCCCGAAAGCTTTATAGTGATAGAACAACAACCAACAAATATTGATGTTGTGAACCTAGATGAAGGTAGTCAGGTAATGGATACTTAAAAAACTAGTACAAGAAACTCAATTGCCTCCAAACTTGACCCATGAATCCATGAGGATGCATAACTACTATTATTGCCTCATTTACCTATAAGAGGCACCAAGGGGAAAAAACCATTAATTGATTATTTTCAATCACATGTTGTGATTAATTTTGAATACCTTGACATCCTAAAGAGAAAAGTAATGAAAAAGGCAACTATAGAGGAAATCGGAGTAGGCAAAAGAAAGGATAAAGAAGACATGCAAGTTAAACAAGTAGCAAAATTAGGTTTTGCAGTAGAACAAACAACTCAAACAAATGTTGAAAAATGTGCTAGAGCATAATTCACTATAACTTAGACTCCAATTGTTGTTGTTAAAATGGGTGATCACTTTCACCATGATTTTCAAGCAAGTCTCTGAACATATCCGCACAAGTACATGGGGGTGAATCTAGGCTACACAACATGGGCTCAACAACAAGCAAGGATGCAAGCACGAGTTAAGTAGCAATCACAAGGGTGCTGAACATCAAGGCTATTTACCTTCCAATGATTGAAGAATAACAATAAGGTCACAACTGTGGAAATAAAGGTAATAATTGTTAAAAGAAGGGTAAAAGTTGAACAACAATTGAAAGAAAGGTAACAATAGAGTAACAACTAAACAATAGATGAAATAAAAGGTTAAAGTGTTTGAATAGTAGTTGAGAGAAAAGGTTCAACTGAACAACAACTAAAAGAAAGGGTTCAACTAATAATTAAAAGATGACAAAAGTGGGGACCATCAACTGGTTTGAGATACATCGAATTTAAATAGAGAACCATGAGTAGTAGAGGGGAAAAGACTAACAGGGAGTGCGATGGTAAAATCAAGGTCTAAAAAAAGGTGTGAAAACTTGTAGGAGAAGTGAGGACAACGACAAGTGTTTAGTAGCAACTGTTGGCTATGTTGTTAAAACTCTAGAAGTTCATGTTTAGCAGTGGGAAAAAGAAGAAGACGAGGGGGAGGAGTTCTTGTATAATAAAATTGCATGCAACAAGATCAACGAGGGTTTTTCGAAAAAGCGACAAAGTTGTGCCACATAATTGATAGTAGACTTTTAGCGAAGTAGCTACCATTATCGTGAGAAGAAGCTATAGGTCCTAGTCTTGCAATTTCATCATCTCCCATCATTAGTTGATTTGCTCCCCTACATCAAAACAATGTTGTAGTATCATATTTTCTTTCACCACAAGCAAATGTTGTTGCCAAAACCATGTTATAAAAATAGTAGGAGGAAGAAATGGCACATAATGGAACTTGAGACAGTTGAGGTCTATGAAAATTGAGCTTGCCATGAGGAGGAAGAATAATAATAGTTCCCTTGAAAAGTTCTTCTCCACAGAAGTTGCAAAAGCTGCGTTTGACCCATTCGTAATTTGCTAGAAGAAGTACATGAAGATGCTCAAAGCTCCCTTGCACCCGAGTTGAGAAAGATGAAATAAAGGGCATGGATCACCATTGGCTGATAGTAGTAGTAGGGAGCACTCAAATAAATAGAGCTTAGAAAGAGGAGAATGTTGAGGAATGTAGGAAGAAGCGACTAAAAGTAATGTCATTGGTGATAATAGGAAGTGACTAGGAGGATTGCAACCTTTGTGGGAGCAACAAAAAATTTATGCCCATAAAGAGGAAACAAATTTTGTGAATGGGACAATACTTACCCCATTACCATTGATCTAAAAGCCTTAATTTGGGTGTGATCTCAACCTTATGATCAAATATGAACTATTACTTTATCAAAATGTTTCATCCCCATCTTCATCTAGTTTGATGTGAAAGTAAATATCATTCATTAGTGAAAAAATGTCTATTTGGTGTTAGGTGACTAAACAAGCCATCATGAGCTACCATGTGGACAATCCTTTTTTTTAATCAATTTTTACCCCCCAAACTTTGGAGTGTATATTCTTCAATTTTGACTGGTTTTGAGCGATTTAAATGCCCATTGGTGTGTTTTATACTTGGCTACATTTTATCTTTAGACCACAACTAGAAAAAAGATAAATTGAGTGAGATAGAGGTGACTAAGACACTATGTGTTCAGTCATCGACATGTTTACCCTAGTAGCACTAGCAAAGGTTTAAAGTTTATTGTGCAAACATGGTTTTTATTCTTGGGAAGTTGGAATGGTGTTGCATTTTGTTTATGTTTAGTGTGCACTATTTATGTGATGAGTTGTTGGTGGTGGCAAGGGTTTAGTGTGAATGATTATGGTGAATGTTGCAAGTTATGGGGAAAACACAACATGCAACAAGTGCATTGGTGGTTGGTGTTCACAAACCTTCAATATTGTGTGATTGAAACTTGGGGCATGTAAAAGAAAATGGAGTGCACATGAGAAAGGGCACTCCATGATTAAGCTCTCATTTTTTCTAAACCTTCCATTTTGTTTGTGGGTTTTCTTGCATTGCATCCTTCATTGTCATTCTCAATTTTACGAGCTGGTCAATTTGTAATTGTCTTGCATCACATTCAATTTGAAGTTATTTTGTGTCACTACATTTTTTGAAACAATTTGGCTTTAGGGACCAAGGTTCTTGTTTTTTTTTTTTGTCTTGCATTGTGTTCTTCATCATTGTTCTCAATTGCATAGGTTGGTTGATTTGTAGTTGTCTTGTATCACATTTGATTTGCAACTGTCAAGCATCATTGCATTTTTTGGAACAAGGTTGGCTTTAGGGTTTTTCTCTTCTTTATTCCTTGTTTTGTTTGTGATTTTTTTGCCAACATAATGGCCCCAAACCACTTTCCTAAAAATTTAGGTTCAAGTTGTCCTTATTGGTCACCCAACACGATTTCACAACTACCCATTAATTCTAGCCCTTACACCATAAAAGTTGTTCGTTCATGTGGCACTCCTAGTAGCATTCTTTCAAGCCTCTTTTAAACAAACTTGGAAAACCATATGACAAAACCCAAGGTGTTTGAAGACACATGGGTTGTTCAATTTTCACATGAATGAAATTGATCATAGGGGACGATGGCTTAGATTTTCAAATATGATGTAAAATTTGTAATCACATTGATGAGAAAGAAAAATTGCTAGCCCCCAAGTTTGACACACTTCAAAAGCATAATTGGTTGCTACTTTTGAAGAGACAATTAGAGAGCATTTTTACAACAATTTTTTTTCATTTCTTTCATTGATCTTAACATTAGTGCAATTTAAGATTCATTTGGGGGCAAAAAAATTTAACCCAATTTTGGGTTATTTTGCATATCCAATGTTAGAGTATGAGCCATTGAAAGAATTGTTTACGGTAGTCAAGGTAAAAAATAACCCACTTAAACATTGTTCAAACACAAGTGGTTGTGGAATTATCAAGGCCATGCATGATGTGGTTATTTATAAAATTAAATATATTATTGCAGAAGATGATTTCTCTTCTATTGATGAGAAGACCACCATTGATAACTAGTAGTGAACTAGTATCCACATTTCAAATTTGCTCACTCTTCAAAAAGCTGAGGTGAGTGCAACTTTAGACACATTACTACTATGATTTTTAGAGGTCATGGCAAACCTCATATAATGATCAAACGTATGCAATGTACTTAGACTACATTTGAAAATTCCTTATAAAACCACCGGTCAGAAGTGAAAATGGAAGGGAGGTCCACGTATTAGCGCCCCACCTCGTTGGCCGGGGCTGGGGGGTGCTAACTAAGCAATAGCGTGTAACAAGGCAGAAGTGAGAATGGAAGCTGGGTCTGCCAAGGGACGAAAGTCTGGAGGTAACCAGCCCTATCTCTACAGCTAGACTTTAGAATAGTCTATGCTTGCATCTTTTTGAGCTTATCGACATATGTTCCTTGAGAAAACTCTTGCTTTTAACAACTAAAAAACTAGAAAAGCACCCAACCAGAAGGGAAAGAGAAGAACACAAAGAGAGGACCAACCTCCAAAGTCGAGATAACACCCAAAAAGCTAAAGGGCGAAAAGACACCCACCCAAATCCAAGTCCGTAGTCTAGGTCCAAAACCCTACATCAGATGTGTGAGCAAATCAGACAAAGACAGAGGAAAGAATCCTAAAAGAGCGCCAAGCCCAGAAGAGGCCTGGCCAGTGATGACAGCCTGCTTTTTGTTTAGCTGCTTTTTGTCCAACTCACCTTTGCTGAGTCGACAATGTACTCCCAAACTATTCACATTATTTATTCACAAAGTTCCGAGGTGGGTGTTTTATGCTCCCACTTTATTCATTCCCCATGTGGCATGGGGTACGCGGAGCGTCGGCCTGGCTCCACCATCGACCATAAGGCACCCCCAGGGGACGAAAGGGAAATGGAATTCCATCCAAGCTGGGATACTTTTCCGCCAAAATAGGAAATAATGCGTACCTCCAATTGGTTTTGCAATGCCAAATCTGGGATAGGATTCTTCCCTCGATCTGGACATATCAGGATTCTGTGTTAACAAAGAGAAAGTGTTCCCACTTGAAGCGCTAGGTAAGCATTTTTTTGGGCTACTAGTACACTTATTTTATGCCTTTCAATGTGATGATGAGTACCTTTTAATTAGGTTGCCATTAACACAAGTGTGGGCCTTCTGTGTCTAAGTAGGAAAAAAAATAAAAAATTCTTAAGTGTACTTATTAGAGGACACCTTATATACATTAATACTGCCTCCTCTAAAACATGAAGCACCTTACATGAGAGGCTTTTTACACCTACTAATTTCTAAGCCTTAATTAGGAGTAAGAGGCCTCTTGAAGGTTACGGTACCGCTTGCTCCTTCCACCTAGTGAGTTTAGTAGAGTGTAAAGACCAAGGGTGAGGGTATTCCTGAAATAAGGTTGTGAGAGGAAGAGTGGAAGGCAAGCACGATTTTGGTGACGCTCTAGCTCCCAAGGTTCGTGCAAAATAACAAGCAACAACACAACCTTCAGTTTCTTTTCCCAGGTGGGAGGAAGTCTTTTCCCAAGCCGACAGGTCGCAGCAAGGATGTGGGATCTAAAAGAATGCAGCCAGTGGAGAGAAGGGGGCTTTACCAATTTCATAAAGTGCACTATGAAAGCAGAAAGCCCGCTTGCTGGACAGAGGAAGAATTGCACACTATAACACAGCCTCCAGTTACACTACAAAAAAAATTAGCGGTTATTACAGCTTACTTGACAATAGCATTTGCTTCATGCTTTACTGGTGTGGGACGTTCCCCAAATGTGCGTGTGTCCGCCTCATCCAAGACACACATTTGGGAATGGCCCCACCTTGGGGTCTCTCACCTTCCACTTTCTATGAGTTTAAAAGCGGCACCAAGTTCAGTTGGAGGACAAAATGTCCAAGAACAGAAAAAATATCCGGAGTTTAACAAAAAAAACCATAGCCCAGCTATTTGATTTTTTTATTAAACTCTTTTATTTCTGCTTGAATTGAAATACATTTGACACGTGTGTGCAAGTGTAAAGAAGATTTTTGGAGTGGAAAGTTTGAATTTTATGGAAAAGTGTTTTATCATTTTATCTATTGGAATTCTTAGAGATCCTCTTTTTAGATGTCTATTTTAAGCCAATGATAGGTCCAGTGGATGAAAAGGATACTAACTCTGGTAAATGTGGAATCCAGAAAAGTTAAACATTGGATGATACATATTGACTGGGTTAAAGAAATATGAAAAAGCTAATGGGTGAGATTGAACTGGGCTATCTATTGCCTTGTCCAAAGGCCCCCTTATTTCGTGCCTTGGGGCTTTACCCTACGCAAAAACAATAATTTCACTAATATTGAGAGATGCAACATGGCCAATAAATCAGCCACCACTTGTCAAAACATGCAGCAAGGAACTTGGGAAAGATGAAAAATGAGAACCACTTCTGCCCAACAACAAATCCGGCCACACTAGCCAACAATGCAATATTCCTCAGATTTGTATGCAAGAAAAAGAAATGGCTGCGTGCAGCTTTGGTCCAGGCCTCCACCAAATTTCAGCCCGGGATATGATATACATGCATGTCAGTTATACACATGCATGTTTCCTTGTACAAAAAAAGAAGAAAGAAAGAACTCAACCCCATTCAAGCACTTGCAAGTGGCATAAGGCTTCATCCTGTTTCCAATTGGATAGGTCCATGTGGTCTCCAAGAGATGCATGACATGCCTAACTCACGAAAGCAAAGACAGAGCTCATGAAGCGGGAATATTTAGCGTATTCCAAAAGCAAACCTTTGCTTTTGTGGGGGTGACTCCCAACTGAAACCAGCCATAGAAAGTTGCACCTTGTGGTTGCAACAGACATGGAATTAGTCCGTGCATGTGAGCTCTACATTGGGTTCAAAAATGTGTAGGGTAAAGCCACAGGGTGGGAGCATTCCCAAACAGAGGGGACTAGTACAGGGCTTTGGCTGAGTCCAGCCCAACATTTGGGAATGTCAGCCCCCACCTATGGGCTTTTTACCCTTTGTAAAGCACAAGGGAAACAATTGTGAACTTACACATATGTAGATCACAAGGCATAGGAGGGAGATGGTAATCCATAAGAGTGGGATGGATTGTACACCTATTCATACAGAAGTAGGCATAAGACCCTCTTCTTTTCTAGGAAAATATTCATGGATATAGGGCGTCCTTGATACACACTTACAAAAATTTCTATGAGGACTTTACATCACCCAACTAAGTTCTCTCCAATCTGTCCAGAAACCAGACATTGAACTTGGGGCGATCTCCAACCTGCCCCTTCACCTTCTAAAAAAATTTATTGCAAATATCTTATGAACACATTCCACAATTATCAGAATCCCTAAAAGAACACTCATCAGTTGTAGGCCAAATACACAATAATCTGGAGTCCAAAAATCCAGAAACCATTAGAGTTATCCATAAAGTACCCAAAATTGGGGCTATTGGGCGCCAGTTTCACCAAAACCAGGGACGAAATCAGAAGTCAGGATGAAAGCAGTGCCCAGGGAAAAAGAAAACAGGGGACCAAAATAGTTTTCTCAACCTAAATTGGTCCTCAGGGGAGTTTCACCCTTATCTTTGGATTTTGCCTAACTTGCAACTTAACTGCTGGATCGCATTCTTCATTAATTCAAGCCTATGTCCTAATAAGATGCTGCAAATCAACCCAGTTTCATGAAATGGTACCCAGTTTTACCCACTTTACTGATACACATAAATCACGCACGACCAAACATGAGTTTACACCATAAACATGCTCTACGCTGTGTGGAAATTTCACAAAACTTAACCATCAATAAGTCTACACCAACTAGCAATTGGCCTCCACATACTAGAGTTAGGAGTAAAGTACCCAAAACAGGGTATACTGGGCATCAGTTCTTCCAAAACTGGAGACAAAATCAAAAGTCAGGATGAAATCAGAACAGAGGAAAAACAAGAGAGGACCAAACTGGTCTTCTCACCTAAATTGGTCCTCACAGGAGTTTCACCCCTAGTTTTGGATTTGCATAAGTAAGCCTTCACTGCTGCTCACATTCTTCATTAAAGCAAGTTTGTTGAAATATAAAACCTGGAGAATCTTCTGAAATGATACCCAGTTTCACTCACTTTAGCAAATTGAGGATGAAACAGGGATTATAAGGTTAAACTAAGGCCCAAAGACAGGGTGACTTTAAGGATAACTCTACTAGCATCAGGATCGTATAGGCCTGGATAGAACTGCCTGGGGGTGAACAAGTCCATGCACTCATATCATCCTTAAAAAACCTGAATCCCTTTGGGTTGCTTCTAGTTATAAACAGTATAAATATCTGGTTGCAATAATCACCTACCATTAGTACACATTAACATTTCCCAGGTCAAGTGTAGCCTCTAAAAGAGACCTCGCTGAAAATGGTGAAAGTTCTGCATCACTGTGGCCAACAGACTTAGGCCACAAGATGTCTGTTATCTTCATCTTTCATATCAGCACGAGTACTTTAACTCTATCCTTAACTACCTTTGTGTTTGCAGCAAGAGTCCTTCAACTCTTCGGCACATGAAGGAAGAACTGCGGCAGTCTGCAGCGCGAGAAGCTGATCTGCCCGCCATCTTCCACAAACGCTGGCAGGCAGAAAATCCCACCTTTTGGCTCGGCCGCACCCGGCGGATGTCTGGCTGCTGCTGTAGCTCCCCCTTCAGCCCTGACCTTGAACTGCGAGGCTCCTTTTAGCACTCTGACCGACTTTCTCACGAGTCTCACCGTTCACCTTCGTGCTCACCTGTACTCAATTGCTTAATTCTTGAGGCACTGGCGGCGCATCCTCCATAGCCATTTCCTCACTGCACACTGTACACGCACTGTGTTTCTCCCAAAAAAAAAAGTTAATCACTTTTCTTTTTTCTCACCATGGCACCATCTCAAGAGCCAAGTTTCCAAGTTGCAAAAAAAACTATTAATGCCAAAGTTTAGAGCTTTGTGTGGGTTTATGTAGTGTTGGGTTGAGAACAAAGGGAAGTTACAAGAACTTGATGGGAACAATGGGAAGTTGATGAAAACAAAAGGATTTTGATGAGTTATGACAGGAATAAGAGAAATTTATGAGAAGTTTGGGAACTTGATGAGAACAAAAGGTTTTGATGGGTTATTGATGGGAAGAAGAGGAATTTGTTGAGAACTGTTTGGAAACTTGATGGAAATCCAAAGGCCCCCCCCAACCTCTTCAAAATAAGAAACATCCCTTGGGGGCACGTTGGCCCCACCCAATTGGTTCCCCTCGCATGTTTTATCCTAAAGTTGTTTTTAGCGACAAGCTACTAGGAGAGGTGCTGCCCATGTATGGCATTGTTTTTAACAAATTGCGCAGGGAGAGAAAATTAGATGGACCAGCTAAAAAGGACTATGTTGTACATGTGCACATTTTATTTGCCTGCCTCCCTTTCTGCCAGCGGATTTCAAGGAGCAGGCAGGCAGAACCCAGGTCTTCACAATCATGTGCGCGCCCCATCTGTCTACATTTACTAACCTTCTCCTCCCACTATGGATGGCCCTTGTCCACTCATATATTATCTGCATCCCTTTTCTTGAAACTATTACATTTCTCCATTGGCTTCCTATGTGTTTCTTCTTCCCTTAACCCCTGGCAAGCCAAAAATGGCTTTTCTGGAATGCTAAGTTGATTTATCAAGCTCAATTCTTTTACACAAAAGTTTTCTGGGCCATTCAGAGTGTGGTCATAGGCTTTACTGGGGGAGGAAACAAAATGGTAACCCTTGTTAAGCACAAAATCAGCGCATCCCTAACATTTTACCATGAGCCACTCCCCATGCCCCTTGTAGAACATCCAAGAGGTGTCCCAATTAGGTAATCTCACCTCTCTACCCCTTGTATGTATTCACTTTGGATTAAATACTCATCTTGCTACCCCAACTAACCTTTTTAATCCCAAGACCCCTGCTCAATATAATAACACCATTGTAGCAAAACTTACAAGGAAAAGTTGCAACTAGGTCATCTCAATCATTTCTTCCTTTATCATCTACTTAAGATACCATCACCAACATGAAGTAAGGGTTTGACCTTCTATTGAGCAGAATTTTTCTTCCCCCCTTCTAATTTATGTTTACTCTTCCCTTGTTTGATCTAAACAACAACCTCCTTCTTTGCTCACAACCATTTTCCCCTTATTCATACTATATCCAACAATAACCTTAAACAAGTAAATCACAAAAAAATAGACACACAACATTCATTAAATGAAATAAGGTTTTTTTTCAAATCAATCCTTTACACATCAAAAGAAAAGGAGGGTAGTTACATTGGAGTCTTTAGTTCCTAGCTATTGATTTCCTACTCCAACCCATCTTCTACCCATGCTTTACCAAACTTGTTCCCTTTTCTATGAAAAGTCCTCCCTTCCCCCCTTCTCTCATCCTCTTGTTTTCTACTTTCAGCAACCCTCACAACCATACCTACTCAAGCTCTTTGAAACAACTCCTCTTCTTTCCCACTTTCCTTTGTTTTAACACAAGAAGGTAGACCTTCTTCTTCAATGTTAGGTAAGGCGCCCACTTTTTTTCTACCCACCTTCATTTTCTATTCCTACTTTACTAGGCTTAGTACTAGTTTTCTATACCTCTTCCTCCATTCGCCCTTGAGTGGAACTACTCTTGGAGTCTTCACTTGAGCAACCACCACCACTAACGTGTGATGCCTCCACCTCCATGCCAATCATATTGTTTGATTGGATGTATCTTGACAATTCACCTTTTCATGATGCAACAACCCCCTCAACTTATTTCGACCCCTCATGATATGTTTACGCCCTTATCAACCAAGATCTACTTTTAAAATTCATTCGCTTTTAACTTTTTTATAATTAGATTCTTATAACAAAGACCTAATTTACAAATTTGAAATATGAAAATCAATGCACATTAGTGTAAACATATATTATATTTAATCATTGAAATGAAAACATTTAATGTTCCTCAATTTTATAATGGGTTTTGTTGTTATTTTAAATCTACTTATTCTAGTTTTGACAAGGTAGTCAAGTTGTTCATTTTATCTTGTTTACACTCCCTAGTAATCCATCTAGGATAATATCAAACATATTACCCTATCCCATGAACCTCAAGTTAGCCCTAGAATTCCTTTATCTGATTTACATATTCTTAACCAAAATTGGGTTAAGCTAATTAAAGCCCAACAACCCCAACCATATTCCCATGGGGAGAAGGGGTTTAAGTTGCCCCAAGGAACAATTTCACTCGAAAATCAACTTTTTCAAAGAAAAAAAGACTAAATTGCCTTGAGGAGCAATTTTGCCTAAGGAGCACATTGTCAAATGTTTGACAAGAAAGTACAAGAGGTAAACTTTGTCCAAATCAAATGTTTTAATGCCATTAATTAAAGCTCTCAAAATTCATATATCTAAAATGATATTGCATTTTGAATTTGAAACTATGAGCTAAAAGTTATGATGACAACGAAAATTAGGGGTCAAAATTTCCACGTGTCATTCTGGATATTCACCTCAAATATCAACCCAAATATCAAAAATGACATCCAGTGAATATAATTGGGAATGATATTCGGTTTAATATCCAACACTTTGATTATCACCCATCATGATATCTTGAAACTATGCTAGATATAACGATGTTGATATTCGACTTAAATATCATATTCAGGCCCGATATCAAGGTTAATAATACCAATTTATGGTTTTTTTCATTTTCCTAATGTAGCTAGGTTGGTAAGAATCTTTAAACAATTTTAGACTATTCTGAAGACACATTCTCAAAAATATCTTCAAAGTTATAGTCAATAGTAGTTATTAGTGAAGCTATATATATATATTATTAAAAATAATTTATGATCTTTTTTTACAAATCTTTTTTTTATAAAATATTTGGGGAAAAAAATCCCTTTTTAAAAAAGGATGTTGCATTTTGGAGATTTTTCAACCCAAAAAAAATTGGCACCCAACATAATTGGCGAGTAAATTTTAAATTTTTTGATATCCAAATCTATTAATATCTGACTAATAAATAAATGGCGGATATCCAAAAACATTAATATCTAAGTTAGTGAAAACATGATAAAGTGTACACAAAAAGTAGTGTAAACAACAAAATATTGGGGTCACTCAATAAAAGGATTAGCAAGTAGATGATTTTATGGGGCTAATTTATTTTTTGGGTGTATTATTTCTTAACTCTTGTTTGCATGGACTTCAAAAATTAAATTTTTATAATCATGTTTTTAAAAGTTATTTGCAAGTACTTAAATTAGACCTAAAATTTGTGGTAGTTCGAAAAATAAAGTTCAAGTACTTGAAAGTAAATGAAATATTTTTGCAAGTATATATTCTTTTTTTAAAACACCTCAATATTGATGTGGTGAACATTTTAATATTATTTTTTTAGTTAATGGAATTTTTTTCATAGTTAAAATCATCCCAACCCCTAAAAAATGACATAATTTTTGGGGATACTTTCGGGGTACTTTTTCAAATCCAAATGATATGACACAAATTGCTTTGAAAAGCTAGAAGGATGCTAGAAATGCCCATGAAAAAAACTATAAATTTTGTTTGTTTTGAAATGCTAAAGGAAGGTTAAAAGTTTGAAAAATTATTTTCAAGTAGAAAACAAGGTAATAAGTATGTACAAAATATCTTGTTTGCACCCATATCTATTTTTTTTAAAAGTAAAAAATGTAATGTCCTTATTCAATGGATTAAAAATATTTGATACCCAAAAAATTGATATTTGCCCAACATTAATATTTTCCTTCAAGGAGAAAGGGACTAAATTACCTTCTCCCCTAGGGAAAAGGGGACTAAGTTGCCCTAAGGAGCAATTTTCCCTAGGGAAAAAAGGATAATGTTTTCCAGGGAAAAAAAAATTATGTTCCCCCAAGGAGTAGGTTCCTGAATACTTGCCAAGAAATTACAAGGGATAATTTTTAAAAAATTAAATGTTATTTATGTCTTTGGAAAGATCTCAAAATTTAGATATATAAAATGATCTTGCATTCTTGATTTGAAAGTATGAATTAAAAGTTATGATGAAAAAAAAGTTGGGGGTCAAATTTCCCTATTTGACCCTTGGCTCTTCTTTTCATCATAACTTTTAGCTTAATTTTTAACTCATACATTCAAATTGAAAATACAAGATCATTTTAGATATTTACACTTCAAAATCTTTTCAATGACATAAATTATGATTGATTTGGACAAATTTTACCCCCTATACTTTCTTATCAAACATTCATGAACTTGTTCCCTAAGGCAATTTAGTACCCAAAGAGAAGGTAACTCCCTTCCTCCCCGAGGGGGAAAGGTTTAAGGTTTAAATGTGTGCTAAGTGGTTGTAACTTGTATCATTTCATGATTTCTCCACAACTACCATTTTTTTGGTCGTGTTATTTATAACATTTGACGCACTCCCAAGTCCTTTGTTGAACCCACTTGAAGGTCCAACTATGTAGGGTTGCGGAAAGTTGGGACTTGAGGGTCGCTCCCGACTTCCAGCACTAAAAGGGCGTAGAGGGGTGTGCTAGAAGTCCTGGGATTAGACTAGGAAGAGGGACTAGATTATCAAACTCGAATCTGCATCCAAAACCAACCACAAAAGGGTTAGTTAGCATTTGGGAACACCCTTGGGTGTTGGGACAAGCCACGGGCACTTTGACACACAAGACTCACCACGGCTCGGACTCGGGGAAGCCACCACCTTCCCCCATATAGTATACTCTACAGCTCTCCGCCGAGGCTACATCCAAATGGTTCTTTTTCTCGGGACCCAAGTTGGAGTCCCGAAATTGTCCCATGTTGGAGTCCCGAGACTTTGAACGCTCATAGTTCCTCGCCCGACCTTAGATCGGGACGAGGTTTAAACCAAAGTTCTAGCTCTCGTTGAGAGCTTTCCAACGTCGTGTCGCACTCCTTAAGGCGACGTCGGGAAGAGGTCGATTCCCGACTTTTAGTGGTCGAGAGTCAAATTGCCAATTTGACTCCCGGCCTTTCTTTTGCCCATAACTTGGGCTGCAGATGTTTAAATGGCCCATGCAAGGCCATTTTGGGCATCTAAACTTCAAGACCTTTGCATTGATATAAAGAATGCACCAATGCGAGGAGAATTGACCCCTCAAATTGTCTTCTAAGTTTTCAGGAGTCCCGGAGGATTCCATTTTCCCACTTTTGGGAGTGTGAGTTGCATTCTCACACTTAGCCCCAAAGTGGGGTTGCGACAACATTCACAACACGTTGTCAACTTGCACATTTATGTTTCATGAATGCATTTAGTAAATTTTGGAAGGAAATTAGGAGCATGGATCAACACCAATACTTCAAGTGTCAATAACTTAGAAGAAAGTAAATGTTTTATGTTCTCTTCTTTTATTGTCTTTTCATGAATGTTTATAAGGTTTTTTAGGTTGAATGTTTTTTAAAATGTCTTTAAATTAGAGAATTTGTAGGTGAATCAAACTTCCAAAGAGAAGAAGGGTTGATTGGTTTCTAGAACATTTCTACATTAAAGATTTTAAAGGCGAATCGAACTTCCGAATAATAGAGAACAAGGTTGTAAAAGGGTGAAATTGTGGCCCCTAATCATTACCATCCTCTAGGGGGTAAAACCGGGGGCAAGGTTGACACCTTATTACTCCACAAAAAGAACTACCCTCCCTAGCTTACTCTACTACAACTACTCAAGTAATAATTAAAAAGTCATATAAGGAAAAGTAAAGAAGGTAAAGGTTTGTTATTAAGGCTAAACCTACCATCTTATAAGTAATATAATCCAAGGAATAGGGAATAGAATGTAGGGAAGGGAGTAATACGAAAAACCTAAGAGTAGTTAATCTCCCTAATTCTATAATACCTTCAACACCCTAATATATTGCTTAAGGGGTTTGTAGAGCTTTCTACCACTACTATCCTTCCTTCCCCATGCCTGCAGGTTCTTGAGTGGCTTTGCGTGCCACATGCAACCCTTGAAAAATCCCTCCTTTGCTATGTACCTTTTGCAACCAATTGTCTTTCCTCTAAACTCCTACCTATTGTTTACAACAGTGCCTTCCAACCTGCAAGGCGTAGGGTTGTTATCTTGTGAACGTGTGAGTGAGCAGTGAACACATGAGTGTGAACATGTGAACCCAAGTGAATCTTTTTAAGAATATCTTATTGACGTTGACATAAATTTTTTGACACATGGGATGGAATATTCGGTGACATGGCATAGATGAACCATATTCTTGGATGATAAATAAAATGGATGAACTTTCATAAAAGATGGATGCCAAACCTATGAAAAATCATGGATGACCCACTATCTCACTCATAAAAGATGGAATAAAATTTCATGTTGGTTTTATCTTGAAAAATACAACACATGAAATGTTGATGCAATACTTCAAATTATACTTCATATTTTCCTAATATGAATTTTTACAACATCTAAACCATTCATAATTTTAAACTGAATGGATCCATTCAGTGGCATATAAACTTGTTGATTCACTAAGGGGTATGTGCCAATCCATACACTACCCATTCACCACCAAGAGGCATGTGCATGTTAGAAATTGAGATAATACTTGATTACAAACATATGGCCCACCAGGAGGTATGTGCTGATCCATACATTACTCATTCACCACAAAAAGGCATGTGCCCATTAGGAATTGAAACAATACCATGTAGCCATTGACACTTTACATTGTTCATACAATTTTAAGCTATTGGTTATTTTCATTCACAATCTCAACCTCTTACATCTAGCACCATTCTAACAAATTCCAATTTCCCCCCTCTACTACTAATTTGCTCGATCTATACTTAAATTTTCATTTATTCCACCCTTATTGCCTAGTTGCATCCCTTTTACTTTTAAAATGTGTTTGCAAACATGAAACCTTTATTCTACAATGAGAAGAAGAAAATTGACACCAAATGTCACACTCAGCACTTTGGAATTAATGATTGGAATACACACTAATCTCAAACATACTAAATAAAATCTATGGAATGACAAAAAAAACCCTTGGAATATCCAAGAAATGATACCAGACTAAATCCCCTTTGGCATTTGCTCGAAATCAGAACATGGGGAACAAAATGGAAAAGGGCAATTAACAAAATAGATGAATGGGCGGCATGGCAATGGGCTAATGCAAAGATAAACAAAGAAACTCTTACGTTGCTTAAACAAACTTTACACATTTCCAACGAAAATATGGAAGATTACTATTTGGCAATGTTTACACATGCCATGGATTTCTTCAAAGAATGTTTTAGTATGAAGAAGTCGATTCCAAAACATTTTTTTACAAGCTTGTTGAGCGTTTTGTTGACAGAGGATTTGGTAATGCTTGGCAACTTGTTATCAACAAAGTTTATGAAACCCAAAAGACAATTGTATGCAACTCCAAGCAAGTGAACCAGGCAAGCCTAGGTGCCACCAGAATTAAGGAAGTGTTAAAACCTCTGGTGAATCGTTGGATGATAGGGTCGACTTCAAAACCATGAAAAGTGTACAATAGTTGAAAACAAAAACATGTCGAAAAATGAAAGAGGATATAAAACCTCATTGCTTACATTAAATTATGGTTCAATACACATGATTACATCAATATTTATTCAAAGTATGTGATTTGAAAAGGAAATATTCAAATTTGAAAAAAAAAAAAAAGGTCGAAATTAAACATTGAAACCGCTTACTAAACAATTCCATAGTGACTATTGAAATAAACATTCACTAAAAGATCAAATTTGAGCATGAGATGATGAACAAATAATTGATTTTGTGGCAAATGAAATAGATGTAGTTGTTATGCCATTTGGAACCATTCTAACATATCCTACTATTCTAAAATCACCTTTATTAAGCAAATGGTCCAATCAAAAATAAAGTTGCCATGCTAGACTTAAATGCAAAAAATGAGTGGACCATTACAAATATGTCACGAACTTGACATGTTCCCAAACTCAAGTTATTTTGTGCATTCAATTTAGTTTTATATTGAAATTGAAAAGTTCCATCAAAGAAAAATAGAGTAGAGATTCTTCATTTGCATCATGTCACAATATCCATATCCACGATACTCTTGTCAAGCACCATTAGATTTGGATTTATACTCACATGTGGAGAAAAGAAAGTTGAAGAGTATAAATGCAAAATTCCAGGCAAAGGTTGGATATTGGGCATCTACTAACCACTTGCAAGATTACAAGATATATGGGACAATGATCAAAATGTTTAAATCAAAGTTTCTAAGCAACTTGCAACAACCACTTGGAGACATCTTTTTAGTATAATGCTCAATATTATCCATGGCCAACAAACCTAACAAATATAAATTTTAGAACAGGATTTCATCAACAATGTGATTACTTTCTGGGGTTCAATGCACCCCAAAAATAAGTGATTCAATCTTAGAAAAGAATTGGCCAAGAAACGATGCAAATGCAGAGAATGATCCATATGAAGCACCAATACTTGCTTATAGCAAAGAAATGGACTGGCTAGTGGAGGCTAATATAAATAGTAGCAAGGTCAAAGAAGAAGACTATGAAACATGCCCAAATGGCAAAATGACAAAGTTGGATGACAAAGAAGAAAGCATAGTGCCCAAGACACCATGCCCAAAAGATGTCGCGATGGATGAAGAAGAGGAAAGCACAGAACCAACGACACTAAAGATAGAAACATGTTGTTATGATGTGAGTAGCACACATTAAAAAATTGGGTGTACCTAGTATGTCCGAAATAAAAACATACGATACCATTGATATTCATAAGATCTAGCAACATAACAATTTATAATTCAAAATGCATGGTTGTGGAAAACTCCATTTAGAAGTGAAACTGTGTAGATTAGGTTTAAGAGTTGTTCAGGAGTTGGGTTCTTTAAGCATTCGACATAGATCGACCTTCTCAAAGCCAGGGCTTGAAACATAACATAGTTTTTATTCAGTCAAAAATAATTTATGTGTGTTTTTAAATGTTTTTTAAAAGAAACAACAGATGTTTTAATCAAGCAAAAAACTCCGATCAAAGATAATTAATTTGTTGAAATAGTTCAAAGTATAGGGTTTAGATATCATTGGTTTAGTGGTAAAAAAATTTATAGAGTAGGATAGTGTTTTGTGTTCTTTGGATTGAATGTTAAAGGAATTTTTTAGTATTATTACATCTTATGCTCAAACTCACCCAATCAAGCGAAAATATGCATTCTATGATAGTAATACATTGATAGCAATGAGATGTTTATTCAGAGTTGGCACAAGATGTGGATGGGCTTGGAATTGTATGTGGTTTTGTTAGTAGATGTGATGGGTGTTGAACTATATGTAGTTTGTTGTTTGTAAAGCTACCTTGGATAAGAGATGTTTATCAACATGAATTTTTCATAACACAACCAAAACAAGCAAAAACATGTGAGTTATTGTTCAACGAACTTTGAATGAAAAAATAAAATTCAAGGCATAAAATTCACTTCAAGTTGGTTGGTTGGTTGGGAACATTATTAGGTCAAGGGTCCACGACCTAAATCAAAATACCAAAATGTAGATACCTATGAAAGAATATTGATATTGATTTCATGAAAAAAATGGAGCTCATGTTTTGATTGCATTTATGGTTTTTCTCAAGTAATGATTGAACATGATAAACTTAATTGATAAATGTGTTACATTGCAAGGGTCTGCCAATGGTTGTGACACTAGGAAAAGAAATGAAGATAAGTCATGGAATGGATAGTTGGAAAATATTAGCGAGGGAATCATTTGGAGAGGAGCAACCAAAGAAGAAGAGTATGAAGAGTTCTTCACCCCATTGGAACGCCTAGGAAAAAGTCCATCCTTTGGTTGAGATGAAAATACAATGTTGGATTTGAAAGAGCATGTTACAAGCAATTTCAACTTGTGGTCCCTTAGTGCAAATAGAATAAGGAAACATAAAAATGGGAAGGAGAAATAAATGCTAATAGAAGATGTGGAAATTCTTGTTTTAAGCAATGGAAAAGAGGAGGAAACCATTGAAAACGAAAGTCCAATTGTGACAAAAGTCGACATCCAGGAATCCAAAGCCAAAGTAATAATGTATTGAAACTAGCGTATGGGGGAAGCAAGAAACCATGTGTAAAAAACTGGTTAAAGTTGATTGTAAAGTAGGCTTTTCAAATGATGCTAGGAACCGTATGTTAGGAAGAAAATAATTTAACCTGATTGTGAGGACAATAAAGTCGTAACTAGAGGATTCCAATCTTTACTCGTGATCTTTGCAAATATCTTTGTCCCCAAGAAATTTTATTGTATAGTGCATTGTGGTGTTTCCATTGATTCAGATGGTTTATTATTAAAACACCATAAACATACCCAAAACTTACTTTTAATAAAACCGATAGTAGACTAATCTAGCAACTTGGATAGAACCATCTTAAACAACTGAATATTATTTGCAAAAAAATAGCCCTAGAAAAGTTCTTCATGTATGACTTATAATCAATTTGAATTAAGGAACAATGACAAGAATGGTGCAAATGAATTATTCTTTTGCTAATCAATAGATGAGAAGAATAGCTTGTTCATGAATTGGATTCTAGAAAACACATAATTACATACTCACTATTTCAAATGCCAAGAAAATATGATTTGTTTAAATCTCAATAGAGAGTATAGTTCATGTCAATTAAAATGTTCAATTTGCTTTAATTACAAAAACATGAATAAAATATCTTAAAATAAATTGATGTGGCCAATAATTGAATATAAATTATAGATTTCCCATTCCCTTTAGGAAGGGTTTATTAGTGGATATATTACGCAATGTAATATCAAGAAGATTTGAATGTATAGTGGATAAACCAAGATGGATGCCAAGGCACATAACAACTAAAAATCAACATAAAATTTAAAAAGAAGGGAACAATGAAAATATTGGTAACAAAAACCTAATGAACTTGAAATGATGTAAGGGTTTAGAGTGACACAAATAATCAAACAAAGATGCAAAAACAAATTAAAGTTTATATATACGAACAAAGAAAATAATCAAAATATTGGATGCAAGAATACTATATGGAATTACAAAATGCTTTGTAAATGAGGAGAGTACACCAAGTTGCAATGTGAATATACACAACAGAAGACCATGAAATTCACCATCTAATGAATTAATCCAAGTTTGTAACCAAGATATCACAAAGACATTGCAATTGCAAGGGGAAAGGAAATTTTTACATATTATAATTTAACAAGAGTTCTCCACCCAACCTTGGGATGACACACAAAATGCCATCCACCCATGAGCTCAACAAAACAATTCAAAAAACTAACAAACATAAATAAAAATGAAAATGGAAAATTGTCATGAATTTGAAACTTCCGCCTCTATGTCAATAAAGGCAACAAAATGAGGATCATAAGACGGTGATGAAACAACAATTGATGGTGAGGATTGCATGTTCGCCATAGCACTAGCTTGGGCTTCAACACAAGAAGGCAATATTGGACTAGTCAAAGGACTTCAGAGGAACCTAGGGTGTGCAAAAAATGGATTCTTTGAGGTTAATCTCTGCAAACAAACATGAAGTAAGTTTTTGTGATAGAAGTGGGAATTACTATGAAAGAATTGGAAGAATTGCAATTAGGAACCTTACTCACAATCCAAAATAATTTTGCATTTCTTCTTAATAGGGGAGTCTTCATATGGGTCGGCAGCAAAAGTGTTTGTGAGTGGTAGTGGAGGAAATGAGGAGAAAATTGTGAGAACCTCCTGGAACAAGAGCTCTTTTGGCTCAAGGGCAAGAATGTTAAGGTTAAGCCCTTGACATGCCCAAATGTTATTACCTATAGAACATATAAGAAGAAGATATGTTATTTTCGACTCAATTGTAAAGTCTATTCAAATGTAAAAAAGGAAATTGGTTTATAATGACGTGGTTTGCAATTGAGGTTGACAACAAGGGCTCTAGGCCCCATGCATGCCTTGATGAATGCTTGCATCATCTTAAGGTCAATCTTTCTTATGGTTTTGAATGGTTTCCCCAAGCTTGATCTAGACATACTTGTGAGGCCTATGAAATTGTATAAGACATCTTTAGAGGCTATGTTGATTCCCTTGGTTGTGGAATCAAGCGAAAGGGGATGGAAACAAGATTGTGGGTTGGTCCCCATATTAGGATTCGGGACCTTGACCAACTACAATGTAGCCTTGTGCACAAAAGTCTAAAGGAAAACCCAAGTGTTACCATATTTGAATGAAAAGAAAGAAATGAAACAAAAGTAAGCACAAAAAAAATCAATACCTTCGACATGTGGTCCTTGCTACTTGTCTATTGAAGACTATTTATTATAATCCACTTCATGCAAATCTTCAAAAAATAGCTCTCCAAGAAAGATCGGATCTCCTTCAACACACACAAGTCATCAACATGGAAAAAAACATTGCTCCATTCTTAGATAAGAATTTGTCAGAAAACAGAATAATAAAATCAATAAAGTTGTTGACATTCTAATTCTAGGATGGGATAAAGAATGTCGGGTCAGAGAAATAAGGCACCAGGAAATTGCTTGGGATGGCTATAATCACAAGATCCATTTTCTTTTTTGGGGAGATCTGCAGAGACACAATTCAAAAAATCAAACAATGTTGATGAAACTTTAAGAAATGAAAGTAGAAGAGGAGGTTCCTAGGTGGACTCCTCACCAAACTTCGGCATCGAAGTTTGGTGAAAGGATAATACATGGAATTCTCACCAAACTTTGACACCAAAGTTTGGTGAGGGGATCCTATGTGGATTCCTCACCAAACTTTGGTGCCGAAGTTTGGTGAGTAGTTCCAAAATGGGAAAACCACCAAACTCCAACATTGAAGTTTGGTGAGTGTATCGAACATGGAGATGTCACCAAACTTTGGTATCAAAGCTTGGTGATGGGTGCAATTCGGAAGGCAAAATGTTTAGCACTCAAGAAAGTTTGGTGCAAAAATTGTGGAATGTTTATTGTGTTGACCAAAATTCGACACCAAATTTTGAATGACCCAACATTTCCAAAAAAGAATTCTAACATCAATTCTACAAGTTTCACAAATATTCCATGAACTTGTGGAAACTAAAGGAAATGGGGTAATTAACTTACAGTGGTAATGAAGTCATCAAGTTGTGTAAATTCCTCGAACTAACACCCAAGCTCCAACCTAGACATTAAGATGGAAGGCCAGGATAGGTTGAGTAGCTTCACATTACTCTGCAAACTCCTTGTTAAGTGTATCCTATTGGAGGTGGAAGAACCCGCTTATGTGATCTTTGTGAAACATCCACACCAAGGTTCCGATTCTGATATTGTTGGGAAGGAATGCCTTGGAAACCTTTAGATCCAGCTTCCCCACCAAGAAACACGTTAAGTTGTCTCACTTGAGCATCAACTAGTGACTCAAATGGGAGAATGTCCTCTTTCTCCCTATCTTCATGATGTTCTAAAACCCTTGAGTCTTTTCCTTCAAAATTGGAGTTTGAAACTTTTCCCTTGCTTTTATCCTTTGCTCCATCCTAGATTTTCTTCTTGTCACTTGCCCTTGCCTCCATCTCAGAAAATGCAAGGCACTCAATATAACCAAGGTCAAGTTTCTTTCAAAGCTCATGCTCAGAAGGAGGTGTGTTGTTCTTTGCGTCAACTAGAAGTTACTCATACTTCCACTTTTCCCTATTTTATTATTGAGGTCTTGAGTTTGGGCATATCCCCTTGCATTATTAGAGGCACATGGTGATGATAAATTGCTTGTAATCACATTGATTGGTCATTTCCATAACATTATCTCTTCAAACCCAATTTTGAGTTGCTTTGTGTTAACACACTAACAAAAATGAATTTATTGCCCAGCCTTGGTTTTTGAGTTTAATTATGTTGTTTGTGGTGGATTTTTTTGGTATTTTCATGTGTTTTTTCAATGTAAGCTTGAAGCTTAGGGCCCAAATGTTTCAAATTTTGTTTGGTTTTTGGGGTTGTGGGAACCATGGGAAGAGAGCTAAATTTTTTTTCATATTTATAAAAAAATGTGTTCTTCTTTGTGTTTCACAAGTGTTTCCGCTTTATGTTCAAATTTATTTATTTTTCAATGCGCTTTTGTTGGCGAAAAAAAATCTATTTTGCCATCATCAATATCTTTTACCACAATATTGTTGATTTTTAGGTTCATATTCAAAATGGAAAAAATTATCCATTGACTATGAAAGACTTTTCTACATCTACGAAGACTTTTTGGAAGGAAAGCTATATGACCTGCAATTGCTATGGCATAACCTCCTTTGGCTAAATTCAAAAGAAAACCTTTAACCAAATTATGGTCACTTTGCCAAATTTTGGTTAGTTTAGTCCAAATTAGTTTACTTTTACATTTCCCCTCTAATGGTTTTGGCAAAAGCATCTTTAGTTCACCAAACACTTCATCATCTTCAATTCCCAAAATAAACCTTGCTTGCTTAGTGATTGGCACTTTCTTTAGCTTGTGTTGGAAACAAATTATTATAATCTTCAATCATGTATCCACTAATTGTCAATAAGCTTGTGATTGTTTGGAAAGGTCATCATAAATAATTAGAGTATGTTGTTTATGATACATAAATTATTCCGCCAAAAAAACTCCCGTGTAGGGAGCAAGATACTATAATGTAAAAGGAAAATTTGCAATTTCAGCTACCACAATTATATATTCCAATGCGCTGCACTCCTTGAAAGTATTAACTACCTGAACCACAAATGAAGCTTTTTGACCAATAGCTACATAAATGCATATAACATTTTGACCTTTTTGATTTAGAATAATATATGTAGCTACCACTATTTTACTAGTCCGTCGATTTCCAATAATTAATTCCCATTGACCACACCCAATAGGAATCATAAAATCAATAGCAATAAGCCCTATTTGCATAGGTTCATATACAAAATGTCTCGAAGTAATACCAGGAGCTGAGGATTCAATCAATCTGAATTCCAAAGCTGAGATCTAACCCTTACCATCATTAGGTTGAGCCAAGGCGTTTACAACACGACCCAAATAAGCATCACTTATTGGAATATGAGTAATTTTACCCATTGCTTTTATATAATTACCTTGAATGGTCAAGCCATCACACATTAAAAGGACTTTGACATTATTTGATTTTAAATTCAGGTAATCCATGTACCATAAACAATCCTAAAGATGGGAGGTTCTCTAATTTCTAAGTAAGTTTTTTCGGTACATAGTGTTATCTGACTTGGGATCCCTCCAAATTTTCAGGAGCGTTAGAATCTCACAAATATCACATCCCTTGAAGGAGCAAAAAACTAAAATACTTAGGAGAATCAAGAAAGGATGTTAGATTTAGATTATGCAATGGAACAGATAATAGATCAAGTATGAGTAAAAAGTGCATTCACCTGTAAAGAACTATTTTCAAAGCTTCATTCCCACCAATTTGTTGCTCCCAAGCCTTACTTCATCGAATTCCATCCTTTGACTTGAACTCTTTAAAGAATGTAGTCTCCCATGTTGTAAGCCTCCATTCCTTTATGTAGTCCGACAAGGAAAATAAGTTGCTTGTATCTCCAACAAACAAGGCAAGATCCATGATTATCAATGCATACAACTTTTGAACTTCAACTTCAAGTTACATAAGAGTAGACTTCAATTGTAAATCCTTCAAATTTTGCTAAAAATTTGCAATTGAAAAAATGTAGGATCTGTAGAAAGAGGTACTTGAGACAAAAGGTGGCCTTGTGGAGCCACTTGTCAAACATAAAGTTAGAAAATCCTTGTTTTGGGAATTTTTTAGCTTCCCTAAACACATTGGACTTGTTCCACTGCATGAGCCACAAAACCTCTTGCTCATTGGAGATGGCTAATGAAGCCAACATTTGCGATTTCTTTGTTAGCATATTTGGTTCAAAGTTCATATCACAATGAATTTGAATTTGTTAAAGTGCTACTAGGAACCACGGTCCTAGCCACTGTGCATTCCACTCATTTTGAAATGGATTAGACCAATTCCATTATAATGACATTTTATCCAACTTAATGGAATTAGCCAGTGAACGGGGTTGTGTGGCAATGACTAATGGAATCCTAGTGGAATCCTAGTGGATTAGTTTACTATAATGGCATGTACTATACCCAAGACAACAATGATTGGATTAACCCATGTGATCCTTAAATGAAATATGTTGCAACCCTAACATTGGGTTCGCGACTAAGTGTGAAGTGCAAGGGCCCATGGGTCCGAAAGTGTGTTTAGGTGTGAAACACACTTTCACAAATGGGGAAGAGTGCAAGGGATAAAGCCCAATGACTCACAAATGCACTCCTAGTTTGGGAGTTGCACTTTTGTGGGAGTTGTGAATGTTCAGAGCCTTGGTTGAAAGGGCAAACCAACACCAAATTAGGCTCCCAAGGGATCATTATAAATGTCTTGAATCATAGATGATTAAAGTGCCTTCGCAGTGTTCATTTAGACTTGATTAGCATGAGTTATAATCAAAAGAAAGGGATTTGGGAATTTGATTCCCAACCACAAATCCCTAGAAAGCAAGGGTTAAATGAAGTTTGATAGGGGTGTATTTATACACCGTTGGAAAGATCTTTTTGAGTGTTATAAGATATTTTCCTCACATTTTCACAACAAACTTGATTTGAGAAAGATATGAATGGCCAAAATTTTGGGACAACAAAAGCCCAAATTTTTGGATTCTCAAGGAAAAGTGACATTTGGATGTAATCTTTGTGGAGGGGCACATAGTATATTATAGGGAGGGGAGTGGTGCCTTCTCCCAAAGGTTGCAGGCCGTGTAAAACTTGTGCTTGAGGTTGTCATTATTAAATCCACCACACCACTTCCATTCAACTTGCAATAACCACCCTCTTTCTTAGTTGTGCAGGTTGATCTCATCTTGAACTTTCACATGTGAGTTCATCCTAGTCCCCATCTTGGAGCTCTAGCACACCCTTCTTACCCCCCAAAGTGTTGTGAACTAAGGAGCTCACCCCAATTCTTTCATCTTTCATTGTTTTCACCTTTGGATTCGCATATGGATCTTTCAAGGAATTTGGGGGTGCGTCAAAATACATATTGATGTTTTGGTTCATACATAATGATTTTCTTTTCAATACTTGACCCATTGTTCTAATGGGTATATCAAATGATATTTTTAAATGGTTGTGCATTAATTTTTATGTCATGGGTCCATAGTGATATTCTAGTGATTAGCCATGTTAGTGATTCCAAAAAGTTTCAATGTGTAGCACACCATATTACACACATGACTAATGATAACTTCTATTAACATTTTTTCCAACTTGCTAAATTAACATATTACTTGAATCACACTTCAATTCTAAACACTAGTTTGCATTAACATTCATTGACATTGTAGGGTGCAATACTAGTGGCTATGTTCACTATAATTGGGTGGTGGGATTGATCATCGTATTCCATGTCATTACATCTATTAATGACTTGGAGGTCATTTATATCAAAGTTCACCATAATCCAAATATTCCAATTACCATTTTTCTTGTGTCTAATCATAGTCATGCATCGCATTGGAATTCACAAAGCTTGGATCCCTAAAAGTTGTGTCATTTTGGCACATGTCACTTTATTTTTCCCATGAATAGTTTTGGTCATTCACATAGCTAAATGGTCCATACATTACCTTTGGTAAAGGTTATAATCTATCCTAGTCATCAAACATTATAATGTCATTCATATCATGTTAAAACTTACATGTCACTAAGTCATATTAAAGCTTATTCTTTAAGATTCAAGTCATTGCCCCATACATGCACATGTCCACATCTAATCCACAAACAATATTGGTCACTATGGCACATGTCACTTTATTCTTTTTCACTTGAGCATGGTCATCCACATAACAAGGTGGTCCATACACCACCCTCATTAAATCGACAATCTACCCTAGCTAGTCACTAAGCATTATATGTCATTGATTTCATATTGCTACTTGGCCTATGTAGACCACTAAATCATAATTAAGGCCTAATAACTTGAGTTAATTTGATGTGATGTGTCACTTACATGCATTTTTGGAATAAGTTGCCATGGTGCTAATTTTTCTTGGCCCCTTTACTTTGAACCGCCTCCTCCTCCCCCTCCCTCTCCTCATTCAATCATGGTTTATATACATTAGCCCTTGTAAAATACAACACAAATACCTATGTCATTACAACCAATTCAACCATTAAGATCTATGCCATTAAGGATGGTTTCATTGACATTTATGTCATTGGTGGCCTATGTCACTCATTAGGACTTGGGTCTATCACTACGACCTTTCTCATTAAAGAGTCATATGTCACTAATCACTATGCCATGAAAGCTTATATCACTCACTGGAATTTGGGTCTATCATTATGACCTATTTCATTAAGGAATCATATGTCATTAATCACTATGCCATAAAGCCTATGTCACTCACTATGACTTGGGTTTGTCATTACGACCTATGTCACTAATCATTATGCCATGAACGCCTATGTCACTTACTAGAACTTGGGTCTGTCACTACAACCTATGTCACTAAGGAGTCATATGTCATTAATCATTATGCCATGAAGGCCTATGTCACCAAGGTTTGTTTCAATTCAAACTCAGTGTATTATGTCAATAGGACATATGCCACTAAGGCCCATGTTAAGGCCTATGTCACTCAAGTTTATAATATCACTAAGGTTGTTCTCATTTTGGTTTGATGTAAATGTCATTAAGGCTTCTGTATGTCACTAAGGTTTGTGTGAATTAGGCCTATTTCATTGAGTTTTATGTCATTTAAAACATGTTCCTTGTCACTAGGGCTTGCATCACTTGGACTTGGTGTTAGTTTATGCCTAAATCATCTACCACAATGATTGTATTTAAAATTAAGTTTGCAAAAACCATTAAATTAAAACATGCACACGAAGGTTTGAAAGATGGTACTTGTGTTGCTGGCTTTTGCACATCCTTGTCCTTTTCCTCCACCTTATGTGTAATTCTTTCGAGCTCCTATCAATCACAATATAAGGATTTGTTTCATGATTACACACAACAAAACATGTCATACCCAATTACTTGAAATGAAGATTCACCTTTTGTCTTGACAACTTTATATTATATATTTATGGGAGTGCAACAATAAGATAATAATTTGTAGCATACAACACCCAAGCTAGGTGATATGTGTAGATCCATGAAGTAGGTTAATGGTGTGCATCACAAATGATATTAGTTCCCATAATTGGGCATGAACAACTTGCATACACATTCAATTTCTCTATTGGCATTTGGAGTCCTCCAATAGTGAACATTTGCATATAGGTCAACCAAGCTACTTGCAACAAAGACACATGAATCTTATCCATAATTATCAATGGTTTTCTCATAAACATACTTGCCTTGATCTTGAACTAATGCATTTAGTGCCCACCCCCATAACAATAACAATGTTGGGATGCATACATTTGTACATGGTGAGAAATCAAACCCAAAAATTACATTAGAATTTAAACAGACAAAACTTGGCACCTCAAGAAATGTGGGAAAACAAAAATGTTTAATCATTTGTAACTTGCAAAAGGTTAAAAACTTTGCAAGATCTTTGTTTTATATCTCTTTCAAGCACATTTTCTGTCATGTACACATAATGGAACAAAATAGTTCATTTTACCTTCAAAATCAAAAGCTAAAAACAATGACAACAATCTTGTATTTCCTTATCCAAAGATAAGTTTTTGAACCAAAAAAATGGGTAATCATTTTGCCACATTTTCTTGCTACCACATTTTGCATAGAACTCAAACAAGCTACATCCAACAAAGAAATTTGAATCCCATCCATTTTCAATGGTTTGGAAAGTTGTTCAAACATACCTATTTTGATATTCAAATGCATCTAAGCTGACACATGCATTCAACACCTCCATGGCAGTAAGAAGGTTGGATTTCACACATTTGTATGTGGTGAAAAATTAGACCTAAAAACTACACCACAATTCAAAACAATAAGCTTTGAGTACTCAAAGAAACTTAGAATGTTGAAAAGATACAATATGAAAAGGTAATAGCTTGAAAAAATAGTGAAAAAACTTCAAGAAAATGCGAAAAAAAATATTTAAAAAAAACTTCAATGAAACACCAAAATTCAATTCATATTTCTTTCAAGCACATTCTTTATTGTGTACACATAATATAACAAAACAACTCAATTCACTTTCAAAATCAGAATTGAAAACAATGACAACAATGTTGTATTTCTTCATCCAAAGATATGGATTTGAGCCAAAAATGATGGATAATCACTTTGCCATGTTTTCTTGTTCCCACATTTTGCATAAAATTCAAACAAGCTACACCCAACAAAGAAATGTGAATCCCATCCATTTTCAATGGTTTGGAGAGTTGTTCAAACATACCTATTTTAATCTACAAGTGCATCTAAGTTGACACACACATTCAACACCTCTATGATAGCAAGAAAGTTAGATTTCACACATTTGTATGTGATGAAAAATTAGACTTAAAAACTAAATTAGAATTCAAAACAACAAGCTTTTAGTACTTAAAAAAATGTACAACATTGAAAAAATACAATATGAAAAGGTAATAGCTTGAAAAAAGAATGGAAAAACTTCAAGAAAACACTAACAAGAATATTTTTAAAAAGCTTCAATGAAACACCAAAACTCAATTCATATTTCTTTCATTCACATTCTTTTTCATGTACACATAATGGAATTAAATAGTTCATTTCACCTTCAAAATCAAGCTGAAAATAATCGCAACAATGTTGTATTTCCTCATTGAAAGATAAGTTTTTGATCCAAAAACAATGAGTAATTCATTTGCCACATTTGCTTGCTGCCACATTTTGCATATAAATCAAACAAGCTACAACCAACAAAGAAATATGAATCCCATCCATTTGCAATGGTTTGGAGAATTGTTCAAACATACATGTCTTGATCTTCAAATGCATCTAAGTTGACCCATGCATTCCACACTTCCATGGCAACAAGAAAATTGAGTTCACACACATCTGTATGCGGTGAAAAATTAGACTTGAAAACTAAATCAAAGTTCAAAACATCAAACTTTGACTACTCACAAAAAATTAGAACATTGAAAAGGTACGATATATGAAAAGGCAATAGTTTGAAAAAACAAGTGGAAAAGCTTTAAGGATATAACAACAAAAATATATTAAAAAAGCTTCAATGAAATACAAAAACCCAATTTTATGGGGTGATACCAAGAGGAAGCACAAAATTGGAACGAAGTTATGGAGGGAAAAACTAAATTTGAATTCATGTATTAAGTATAGCATTTCAAGTGTGTATTAATATATGGTAGATGCTTTTACCTAAATAATACATTAGATATATAGTATTTTGTATTATTCAAACATTTGTATATTTGAAACACTAGATAAGTATCAATAGTTATATATAGTTTGTACATAGTATATAAATACCTTTACTTGTATACCTATTATAAAAGTTAAAATACAATGCATATAATTATAATGTTTCAAACATAATAGTATTGTTCTAAATATATTTGGCATATTAGTGTACTTGAAACATAATACCTCATCTATGAAACAATATATTTTGTATACTAAGTACTAGGTATACTAATATAAATGAAATAACATACCTTGTACAATGTGAGTTCAAATTCATTTTCCAAAACTTCCTTCCAACTTTGTGCCTCCTTTTGGCCACAACACATAGAGTTGAATTTTGGTGTTTCATTGAAGCTCTTTTAAAATATTTTTGTTGTTACTTTCTTGAAGCTTTTCCATTTGGTTTTTCAAGCTATTGCCTTTTCATATTGTACATTTTCAATGTTTTAAATTTTTTTGAGTATTCAAGTTTGTTGTTTTGAACTTTGATTTAGTTTTTAGGTCTAGTTTTTCACCACATATAGATTTGTGAAGCCTGACTTTCTTGTTGCCATGGAGGTGTGGAAAGCATGGGTCAACTTAAATGCACTCGAAGATTAAGACATGTATGTTTGGACAACTTTCCAAACTATTGAAAATGGATGGGACTCAAATTTCTTTGTTGGTTGTAGCTTGTTTGGTTTATATGCAAAATGTGGTAGCAAGCAAACGTGGCAAACTAATTACCCATTGTCTTTGGATCAAAAAGTATCTTTGGATGAAGAAATACAACATTATTGTGATTATTTTCAGCCTGATTTTAAAGTTGAAATGCGTTGTTTAGTTACATTATGTGTACATGAGAGAAAATGTGCTTGAAAAAAATATGAATTGAGTTTGGATGTTTCATTGAAACTTTTAAAAATATTCTTGTTAATGTTTTCTTGAAATTTTTCCATTGTTTTTTCAAGCCATTTCCTTTTTATATTGTACATTTTCAATGTTCTAAATTTTTTTGAGTACTCAAAGTTTGCTATTTGAACTTTGATTTAATTTTTAGGTCTAATTTTTCACCTCATACAAATGTGTGAAATCCAACTTTCTTGCTGCCATGAAGGTGTGGAAAGTGTGGGTCAATTTAAATGCACTTGAAAATCAAGACATGTATGTTTGAACAATTCTCCAAACCATTGAAAGTGGATGGGATTCACATTTCTTTGTTGGATATAGCTTGTTTGAATTCTATGCAAAATGTGGCAGCAAGCAAACATGGCAAATTGATTACCCATTGTCTTTGGATCAAAAACGTATATTTGGATGAAGAAATACAACATTGTTGTGATTATTTTCAACTCTACTTTTGAAGGTGAGCTATTTAGTTCTATTATGTGTACATGAAAGAGAACGTACTTGAAAGAAATATGAGTTGAATTTTGATGTTTCATTGAAACCTTTTTTTAATATTCTTGTTGGTGTTTTTTTGAAGTTTCTCCATTGTTTTTTCAAGCTATTGCCTTTTCATATTATACATTTTCAATGTTCTAATTTTTTTTGAGTACTCAAAGTTTGTTGTTTTGAACTTTGATTTGGTTTTTAGGTTTGATTTTTCACCACATATAGATGTGTGAAACCCAACTTTCTTGCTGCCATGGAGTGGTGGAAAACATAGGTCAACTTCAATGCACTTGAAAATCAAAACAAATATGTTTGAACAATTTTCCAAACCATTGAAAATGGATGGGATTCAAATTTCTTTGTTGGATGTAGCTTGTTTGATTTCTATGCAAAATGTAGCAACAAGAAAATTGGAAAAATGATTATTCAATCTTGTGTACCATCTCCAAAAATATGGGTTTTGTGGGAAATTGTGGTGAAAATCTTGTCTCTGATTGTCAATGGTTGTGTTTTGAACCAAAGTTGAGGACATTGGTTCCTTTTGGATGCCTTGTAGTATGTTATATAAACTTGTCAGGACATTAAAAAAGAATTGACATTCCAACCTATTCCTTATAGCCATGTGGAAGAGGATTTTTTTAATCATGAATTAAAAGAGCTCGTGGTCTACATGAAGCGATAGATTTTGGAGGTTTTATGCCATTTATTTCTTTTATGCATGCATTTGATAGGAAAAAGGTGCCATAATATGTTGGCTTTTATGTTTGATTTAAGGTTTAATAACATGCGGTTGGTTATTGCATTTATAGGTTGTGAAAATGTTGCTATTATTGTTACTAAATATGATCAAGAGCTCTTGTAGCCTTTATTGACATAAATAACCAAGTTGCTAATGTTTGCTAATAAAAAATCTGCAATATCAAGGCAATGTTGAAGATCTTTTTCAAACCACATCAACAAATGGAAACACTTATTGGGACCTTATGTTAAGAGAGCTTGTTGGACTCCATCAATATTCGATTGATGTTGAAAACAACAAATGTGCCTTATCTTGGTGGCACAAAGAACAAAACAAGTTTCCAATTGTTGTTATATTGGCACAACATATATTTGAATTCCATGCTAATCAAATAGAAAAAAAACACAATTTATTTTTTCTATTGCTAGAATTTTGATTGCACTTCAAAGATGTCATCTTCAAACGGAAAATATGGACAAGTTGATATTTGTTCACAAAAACTAGCAATTTGATATGTGGATTGGTTGTTTGAAATCCATTGATGTTGCATTTGCATGTGAGGCAAAATTTGATTTGATGGTAGAATTGGAAGTTGAATTTGAAAATCAAGTCAACAATGAATTTTTTTTGGATTTGGATGATTCTTCTTAATTCCACACATTTCCCATGTGGAGGTGGTTTGTTCATGTTTTGTGTTAGGTTGAAAATGATGAATGGAAACATTTGTCATGTGGTGGGTTTTGGGCAACTCTTTTATGATTCCATTCCACTATGTGGATGCTTCATAATTGTTTGAAATTTGTAATGGCAATTGTGTCCTAAGTGTCTCTTGTTTTTGTTTTTTCTATTTTTGTGTCTTTTATCTTTGTGTCTTAAGTGTTTTCTATCTTTGTGTTTTCAATGTCCTATGTATCTTATATCTTTGTGTCTTTAATGTCCTAAGTGTCTTTTGTCTTTGTGTCTAATGTTTTGCGTCTTTATGTCGATAAATTTTTTGTGTCTTGTGTCTTTAATGCTTATGTTTTCAATGTCTTTGAATTTTCAATTAATCAATTTTAGTGCCAATTGTGTCCTTAGTTAATGTCTTTAGTGGAAGTTGTTATTTGTGTCTTCAATGTTTGAAATTTGTGTTTTCCAACGTCTTCAATGTGTAATGTCTTTTACAGGTTGTTTGTGTGTGATGTTTTGTGTATGTCTAATGTGTGTCTTTGTTTTTTATGTTTCCAATCTATAGTCTACATGTGTGTCGAGTTGAAGGTTGGATGGATGATGGAATGGGAAGGTTTAGAAGACTTGCCTAAAACTTAAAACCACTAAACCTGATTTTTGTAAAAAAAACCTTCACATTTAAAGTCACATATTATATAAATTTTTGAAGTTAACCAATAGTTGGATTGTAATTTTTTTAGCTTCAATGGCAACCATGACAATCACCTCATTGAGGTGTGGTTTTGCACTTTGATTCAAGACTATTTGTCAAAGCCTTAAAGACCTGGCCTTATAGAACATTAATAAAGACATGACATGTACAATTTTTAAAGGGGTCTTCCAAAGCCCCTAATAAAGAACCTATTTGTACACGTTTGGGTTTCTATTAAAAAGCTGGGCCTTATGCCCCACTAATCACATACCCTACCCCTGCCCCCATCTCATAATCACCCCTCTATGGATTTCCAAGATGTGAACCTGGGCAAAAAATTTAAATCTCCTAGAAATAAAAGAACTCGATCCAGGCGGTTCTTTGAATTTTTTATTTTCAAATAGCCAGACCCAACTATTACCCAAAAAAAAACAAATACCCACCTCACCCTGGTAATTACTAGGTAGGTAGCAAAAGAAAGCAAATGAGCTATTCACCATGGGTAGCAGGGGAACTGGAACCCAGCAGAAAATTCTTTCTGATCTCGTTCCATCCATCCTTCATGATACCGAGTGGGTGCTGGCCCATTTGTTCCTGTAAATAAGACTTTGTTTCTTTTGTGCAGGTGGGGGTGAGGTGATGGTCTGGGTGGACACAACAACTTTGGCTGTGAACAACAAATTGATAAATGGTACAAATTCTCAACCGCATGGCAGCATAATGCACCATTGAATCAGGTTGTGCTCCTAATGTTGGTTTTGATCTAGATTGGAGGACCGGAAGGAAGGATTACCCTATCCTTTTCCTTATCCATTGATGGAGGTTGTCAAATACACCCGCACATACAGCCACACACATTCATGGCTTCTTTTGGTTTGTTTGATCAATGAGGCCTCCTAAAACATGGGCTTTGTAATGCTTTTAAAAGACCCTGCTCGACATTGTATTGCAAAAAGCCCTTGTCCACAACAGCCTATATTAAGGAAAGCCATTATCAGGGATCAAGATATGATGATGTGTCTACCAACCTGACTGCCTTTGCGCCATTTGGCTATTCCTCATGAGCACCATGTGGTTTGATTTTCTGGATAAAAACAAGTTTTGTCTTTGGTACCCCAAAGGTGGCCGCAGTTGTTGCTGTGCTCTCTGTGTTTGTTTATGTTGATGATGTGAAAAAGAGCGGTGGGTGTGCGGGTCGATCTCCCAGTGGACTAGTGGGCCATTCGTCGTAACTCAAGTTTCCCATTTTAGCAAAGATGAACCATATGACCAAGTTCATGAAACACTAGAGCCATATGACGTAGTTCATGAAACACTAGAGCACTTTTCGATTAAAACCTGCATGGAAATATATCCAAAGGAGATCCAAAGTAAAAAATAAGTTAAGTGACTAGGCGATTTGTCTTCCCCCACCCCCGGCCAATTTTTAAATTGTCCTCCCCATTCCACCCCTTTTCCCTCAAAAGTTGCTCAAATAATTTGTAGCAGTGTTACTTTTACTGGAAAGTTTTCGCCAAAAAGAGAAATTAAAAATTAGTAATTTTGGTAAGTTTTCAGTTGCCAAAAGTGAGAGCGGGGGGAAAGAAAAAATTGCCAGATATGTATACTACGTTTTCATTTTGTAGCCAAAAATATGTAAGGATGATTAAAGATTAGTACTTTCTTTCTGGTTTATAGCCAGATTTGGCTAAGTCTTCCTAGGGATGATGGCCACTTTTCTACATGTTCTTATGGATGATAGTACAAACAAAAAACACTGATTTGTAGGGGCTCATTGGAGACACAAAGTTCAAATTCCAAAGGGCTATTGGAAGTAGGACAGACTTCCAGCAAAAGCACCAAATGGCCAATCATTGTCACAAGCCTTAACCAGCACCTACAAAGGTACCTTTGCCTTCTTGAGTGGGGCCTCTAAGTAATTCTATTTTAACTGGGGAACTGTCAAAAAACAAAACAAATTTTTGTTTTGGGGCACAAATGAAGAACTTCATTGTGAAAAAACCGAACACAACAGACCCCAGCAACAGGGGAGCGCAGCACCGTGCTTAAGACAACAACCCAGCTAATAAATCCTCTCTTGGGCCAGTTATGGCACCACCTAAAAAACCTACCAACTTCAGTGCACATAACCTAATGTCATCCCCAAATTCTATCAAATCCCTTGAAAATTGCTTCTGTTCAACAATCAGACATTTCACCATCAGTCTTCCCACATCTATCTCACATTGCTCTCCCCTATTCAATCAAAGCTTCCCACACAATTCCCTAGAGCTTATGAGCATGCCACTGGAAATTTTTAAACACCTTGTTGTTCCTCTCAATTTATAGGGTCCATAACACGAATGCAAGGCTGCTAGCTAATACTAGAGGCTTTCCACACACTAAAACCTCCTAGGAACTTTGGTGACAAATATATTGTGTTTCCATTGCATAGGAGTTACAGCCCTATCAGAGGCATTTCCATACACAAGTCAATTAAGAATTCCCCACACAAACTCCCAAGCATTCTACACATACTCACATTCTCAAAATCTGCGAATGATGGATTCGACCTCCCTTTCACAAAGTGGGCATACTTGATTTATTGAATCATGCACTCTTGCACAGTCACTGCTTTGTTCCATCCGATCCACGTACAATGGGCCTCCTTCTTGCTCCAGTGTTTGTTCCAGGCAAGCCCCAGCTTTACCCTACACAGAATAACCCAGCAACACCACTTTTGAAAAGACAAAGAAAGAAAATATCCTGATTGGGACACTTGACCAAGGGGACATATAAAAAGACTTTACTATTATTACCCTACTCAAAAATGCACAACTCCCCTTCTTTGACTAGAATCACTCTTACTTTGAGTACAATGGAAAAACAACCAATGTTCTAGGAATAGCTTTTCCTAAGTCATTAAAGAGTGTCCAAACATAGCTGAATAGCTAACCACACATATGGCACCATATTGATGGTGTACATATATTGTTGATTCTAGTAATTAGTGAGCGGGTGCAACCCAAGGTTTTAAAAATTATGTTGAAGGAGCCACTTTCATTGGACCATAATCAGAAATTTTGAAACTGAGCACCTATTAGAAGCATCTGTGTGACCCTCCACTCCCCCAAATAGAAGCAAAGTGACTACAGTTCAACTCAGCATTTTAATTTATATATATATGACAATTTAACGTTAGCCAAAGCATCTGGGATAAAATGAGGAGAAATACATCACCAAAAGAGAAGAGCACTGCCTCCAAATGTAGTTAACTCCAAATTTAGAAAGTATCTTCTTAACTGGCCAACTAGCCTACAGTGTTTTGGTTTTTTCTTAAATTTCGTGATGAAGCCAGGGTGATGAGCACCACCCCTAAGCAGATTCAGACAGATTTCGCCAGGTTGACAACATTATTTCAAGGAACTCTTTAAAACGGTAGCCAGTAGACATAAATGTGGCGACGTCCTCCTAAAAACAACAGTTTTCTGTCCCTTTTAGGGCGATTAACCCCCTCTTTTTTCCGTTTGTAATGGTAGCTACCCTTTCAGAAAAGTAGATATCTGGCGATAATTCGCCAGCAAAAAAAAAAACACTACCTGAAACTGGGGCTCATGCAAACCTGCGTAGACAGAAGAGCCCAACCACCACCTCAGGAAAAAGATTTTGTCCTTTTTTTCTAGTGTAAACTTGGACTAATCTTACATTTTTTGGGGGAAATTTTTTCCATATCAAAAAATTGAAAATAAAATTCTGGTCTTGGAGGTTCCCAACCAGGTAAGTCAAAATAGTGTACTAAAAGTGGTTTAGTAGGCTTTTTTTATTAGTTCACTGTTTTGATTATTTAGTTGTAAAATAAGGCCTTAGAATTTTTGGAACCCTGCTGTATATTGGTGACATGCCAGAACCTCCTACCCTCTATATCTAATGATTTAAAACCCTTAAAAAAATTCCCTCCAGCAACTTTGGGCCATTTTTTCAATAACAAATATGTGTAAGAATGGCAGCCCTTTTCTTGAATTCAAAAAAAAATTCAAAAAAAGAAAAAGAAAAACCACCAATCCAGAAAGGAAATGGAGAAGCATGAAGAGAGGACTAACATCCAAAGCCGAGACAACGCCCAAAAGTCAAAAAAAGGAAAAGGAGCCTGCCCGAATCGAGATCCCCAAGCCCAGGTCCTAAACCCCTCACCAGTAGCATGAGGGGAATCAGACAAAGAGAGGGGAATTTGTTTTTTAATTACTTTTTTAAATTTAGGGTTTGGTTGTGTCTACTTGCCGCGTGTAAGTAGTAACAGAATTGCATGGTCTACAAATGAAACGCCCGCAAAACTAGCTCGGCACTGGCAGTAGCAGCCGCACAGCCAGCCAAGTGCAAAAAGGGGGATGGAATTGAGCCCCAAAAAGAGTTGTTCTTTGATATATAGGGACGAATCATGAAGGCACAAGTGGCCCGCAAAACTAGTGCGGCACCGACAGTCCTCGTCAGCCGGTGGCTATTCAAGGCCTGAAAATTAGGACCCTAATTTTCAGGTACAGCCGCTGATCAAAAGAGTGAGTCAGAGTCCCAGCGGCGGGGGTTTTTTTTCCCCCCCCCAATTTTGTGATGTAGCCAAACTGGCGATCGTCCACAAGAAGATTCGCGAAAGTTTCCTATGGAACAAAAATGAAAATATGAAAATATTTAAATACTTTTTATTTTAACTACACACTGGAACTTGTTGTCGAAATTTAGATTTATTTTTTTTAGAAATCTGGAGAATTAGGGTTTTTTTCAACAAATATATTTGTATGTGTCCAAATCCATTTTTCAAGTAAAAAAAAGTTGAAAATTCACCACAAAAACAAAAAGAAAACACACACACACACACAAACCCACAATCTCCCTCAGTAACAGGAGTAGTCTTTCTAAGATTTTTTTATGCAACCTAAGTGGTGTTCATCCATAGGAGTATTTAGCCAAATCTGGTCATAAACCAGATATGAAGCACAATTTTTTGATCTTCCTTTTATATTTATAGAAATCTGATGTAGCAATCTGGTGGGGAAAAATAAATAAAAATTTGGCTATCAAAACCCCCAGAAATAAAGTATTTTTTAAATTGTAATTTTGAATCACATTTTGCAAAAACTTCATTGATTAAAAACACTAGTAATGAGCATGTCAACAATATTTGGGAGGTCTCTATGCAACTACCCAACCCCGAGATCACACAAGTTTGCTACAAACTCACGATTGTTACTTGACATGGAGTATATAACTCTACAAGATGATGGTGTGCAATGTGAATGTGGGAACTAGTGTTGGTATTAGCGTTCTCATAACTGGTAAATGTTTTTTCAAAATTCAAAATAAAAACTGAAGTAGTTTCTAAGGTTTTAAATGGCTTAAAAAATAGTTAAAATCTCCAAATTCCAATATTCATCCCAATAAATAGTCAAAATATATAAATGAATGATTAAAAAAAAAAATTCATAAAAAGTTTGGAGTCAAAATTGGTTAAATCTTCCTATGGATGTTCACCATGTTGGCTACATCATAAAATTCATTAAAAAAATCACTGGAATTGATTATGATATAAGGTTGGGTCACATATGAACTAGGGGGGGTATAGACCAATGTTGGGTGGATATCACTTTTTTGGGATATTCATGAAATAAGAAGATTCACATTTCTTTTATCCACTGAATAAGGATTTTTAAATTTTATTTAAAAAAATTTATGTATCTTGGCTGGATATCAATTTTTCACATTTTTCAATTCTACTCGAACATCAATGTTACAAAATATTTGTCTTTTATTTATTAGTTGGATATCAGCAGATCCGGATATCAAAAATTCAAAAATCTGCCTACCAATCATGCAAGGTGCCAATCTTTTTCTTCTGAGTGAAAAATCTCCAAAAGGAAACACCCTTTTTTTAAAGGAAATACTTGTCACATATATTCTTTTTTCTAAAAAAGATTCACAAAAGAAAATTCATATATTCATTTTTAAATAAAATATAACCACATCAATAATTACTACTCATTACAACTTTGAAGAGACCTCTGAAAATGTGTCACTAGAATAGTCTAAAATTTGTCTAGGGAGTTTTGCCACCCTAGTTGCATTAGGAAAATGAAACAAAACATAGCTAGGTGTGAGCCTACAAACCTCACCTAATTAGTACCCTAACTTACTTGTTAACTATTATCCATTATATTTGGCCCTAGATCTAATAACCAAGCTGGATATCAACATCTTTGATATTTGGCATAGCTTCCGAATATCAATGTGTCAGACATCACAATGGGTGACATTTAGCATGTGAAATATCAAACCAGATATCACTCTCAGTGATATCCACATGTGTCATTTTTTTATCCGAACTAATATCTGGGGGGAAAAAAAAATCTGTCCAACACTCATATAAACCTTGGTAGGTCAAACTCATATCTTCTTAATATAAATATGGTCATACTGGAGACTTCTCATGGTTTTTCAAATATATATTCTTTTTTTTTAATTCTAAAAATTGACTCCTATTCATTCTTTTTGTTGCAAACTTAGCCTTGTGACCAAAAGGCGGGCAAAACAAGGGAGCAAGCCAAGAGTGAGGTCAAGACAATCCTTCATTCAAAATTGTGTGAATGAAAGTGCAAGAGGGAAAACCTAATGATTGGAAGTTTTTATTACAAATGAACAAACTAATTAGAAGATGGAAATGCCAAAATGGAATAATGGTAGGTATTCTTTTGAACATTGAAAATCCTATTGTATATCAACAATGGTATGTCAATGCTTGCATTGGCCAAATATGAACTTGGATTTTAGTATTTATTATTTTGTATCCATGCATTTTTTGTTTTCCAAAAGTGACTTACATACCCAAACTAGACATTTCATTAAAAAAACCAAATAATAGTTTGTAACTAATTAAAAATAAAAGGCGACATCATGTAATTTGGTTGTCCGAACATAGATTGACTATATATATTCCATGACGCACCCCAAATTTTTTAATAGACTTAACTGCGAGTTTAAATGTGAAAACAACGAAAGGATAAGGAGTTGGGACACGGTCCCTAGTTCGTAGCACTTTGGGGTAAAAAGGTGTGTTGGAGTTCCAGGATGGGGACTAGGAAGAGTGGCAAGCAATTCAATTACTCACATGGACATGCACAAATTAAACAACAAGTTGGTTAATGCATAGTTGGAACATTTTTGGTGTAAGGATGAACCACGGGCAAACATGGACTCACAAGACTCACTACGACCCGAATTTGGGGGAAGCCATCACCTTCCCCCTTATAATATTCTTTGTGCCTAACCATGGGGCCAGCACCCAAATGTCATTTTGTTTCGGGACTCCTAAATGGGAATCTCAAAATTCTCGAAATTGGGATTCTTGCAAGTTTGGAGGCTCATAACTTTGTGTGTAGACCTTTGATTAAGGTGAGGTTTGAAGCAAAGTTGTAGCCCTCATTGAGAGATTTCCAATGTTATGTGGCATGCCACCTACATGCAAGAAAATTAAGGCGATTCTTGACTTTTAGTGGTTAGAAGTCATATTGGCAATTTGACTCCCAACCTTTTTTTTGGCCATAAATTGTGTTTTAAGTACTCAAATGGGTCATGCAAGCCCATTTTAGACATCTACGTTCTAAAAGCTTTTCAATAATATAAAAAAAAATTCAATCCAATGAGTTTTGACCTTCATAATCGCCTTCTAAAAATTCGAAAGTCCATTGGGATTCTAATTCCCAAAGTGAAAGCTCATTTGAGAGTGTGGGGTTCATTCCTTCACATTTTCTTGCACTCCCCGGAGCATGAAATGTGGTTCTCGAGCTCCCTCCTAGCCCGCATTTTTGTAAGCATTTGCCTTGGTCACAAGCCCAATGTTAAGGTTACAATAATTCATTATGAGTTTTTGCTTATTTTGCAAAAAATAATTTTAACATTATAGGCTTCTAACATGAACAAAAAAAATTCAAACATTATAATTTTGGGTTTACAATGTTTTTCATTTATTTTCTAACATCTCAAAACACCTTTTGCAATACCATTTGGACTTTTAAGAGTACCGCCAAATAACTTTTGGGGGGTTTGCAAATGTTTTTAATAATGAAACAAGAACATTTCATGGACACAACTAACATGCTTAAGACATTTTACACACCCATATATAAGGCACCAAAAAAAAAAAAATCATCTAAAAATAAAATTTCCTCCATCATATTTATTTCTCAAAAGTTCATAATAGTTTAGATCCAATTCATTGCCTCCTTACAAATACAATGAAAAAAATGCAATTAATTCAATTGAATTTTGAAAAAAATCACAACTATAGTTGAATTGGACTTTATTGAAAAATGATTATATTTTTTGGTTTAATTGACATGGTTTTTGGATGTTATATTTTCTTTAAAAAAAAATTTTATCATATTTGCACCCATTAATATTCCGGATTCTTCATTAAATATTGGTCACATCCTATCACGGCAATGATTATGTGTTACAATCTTAACTTGAGTGTGACCAACTCCTAGGATAGGCAACAAAATGTCTATCCTATGTCCTTCTCAAAATGAAAGGAAATCAAATGTTTGAAACCAAGTTAATTGCAGGCCAAGGAACGGACCAAGATGTGAAGTGAGTGCATATATATATGTGTGTCTGCGTGTGCATGAAGTGGAAGTGTGTGATAATAAAAGGGGCATTTTGAAAATCCCAAGTTCAATTCCGCTTTTGGGGAATTGACAATCAAAAGTCTTGGGGTGGCTTAGATCTTTGAATCAAAGTTTGGGAGCTTCAACTTTGTCAAAATGCCAAATTGATTCCCTAGCTAGTTAGGCATTAATAAAGAAATTTCAAATTTGCCAAAATTTCAGAAAAATATTTTCATTGTCATGTTAAGAATTTGAAAGATATTTACAAGCACACTTGTCTTCTGTAATTTAAAAATTTTTGGCAAGTTCTTTTGGGTGAATGGGATATAAAAAAATTTAATATCCCATTACTAAAAATTGAATCCTACTATACTAAAAAAAATGTTGGGTGAGGTTTGGCCATAGGCTAGGTAGAAACAATAATTGGCCTAACCTTGCTTGCTCCCTATTTTAATAGTTATTAAATGTTACACGATTTGAAACATATGTATTGTGAAATCAATGAAATCTCACAATTAGGTTTAGTGTTAAAAGGACAATTCGACATGAAAATTAAGGTCGATTCACACATAGCAATATTGATGATATGATAATTTCTCAATATACAAATTTCATTCAAACACATTCATGTAAATTAGTAGATAAGTGATGTGTAATGCTTATGTGATAGTTTAACAAAATGTTTAATAACATTTGATATTGTGCTCATTAGAAAAAATGTTGGTGGGAAAACCTATGTAAGATTTTATATTTGTGTTCCCATGGAGCTTATTAGTGGCGGTAAACTATCAATTTAAAACATAGTGAGGTAGATTATCACAAAAGAAGTTCCAGTGAATTGCTTTAAAAATGGTTTCAAATGCAAGTTCACATGTTAGTGGTGTTAATCCACAAAGAAGTGTAAGTTCACTTGTAGTTGTGAATTTGCAAGCAAATTCTCCAATAGTCACAACTTTAGTAACATACCTATAACCATGCACAAATTCACAAGCAAATTGGTCAACAATTGGTTGGGGAAAAGATCTTAATGGTGTCATACCAAGAAGTAATGGATCAAAAGAACTTGTAATTCCACAACAAAGACATAGCAAATGGGAGTATTATGGAATATTGGCATTCATCAGTTGTAAACATGTAGAACACAACGTTTAGAAGTTCATTGATCCCATATCACACATGGTCCCTGTTGTGCAACATTGGGACAAAATTATTGAATAGCTACAAAAGAAAATGAAGAAAAAACATTGAAAAACAACATCATATGCAAAGATAAATGTAATTCATTTAAATTTTATCATAAAAAACTTGCATATTATCATAAAGGGATAAGAAATCATACAAGTTAATCATAATTGACATTTGAAGAAAAAGACTAAAATCATTTGCCGTTAATTCAACTAAAAATACTATCATTTGATTGAAGCCTTTCAAGGGTTGAGGGCCATGAATGTTTTTTTGCATATAACCAGGGATGTGAAAGCTAAAAGAGATGGATAAAATGTAAACAATCAATGCATAAGTGTAGCACCATTCACCAACTTATTTGGAGATATAAAATTGTTGCCAAGCAATCAAAATGCCCCTCCTATCATCAATGTTCAAGTGCTATTCCTACAAGTGCACCTGCATCAAACAACATTGGAATTAAACAAAAGTGTAACAATGTATTTTCTCTTATGATCAAATCTTCTAATAGAAACAATTAGGTCCTCATGGAAACACTAGATAAGATCAATACTACTTAGCTAAAAATGGAACAATATCGTTCAAAAGTTCATAAACATAATTTCAAAGACCATCTATAGTACTTCAAAGCTCGAAACAAGAAATGTACAAGGTGAACAAAAGCATAGTGACAATGCTTTCAAATTTGAGTACCACCATGTGTCACACATTCCTCAAAGATCAAGATCTAGCACTTTCAAAAGTTGAAATATCTTATTATTTAGATGGTTCAAAGGATGATTCATCAATTCAGAACTTGCATATTTTCAGTGATGAAAAGCTAGGTAATGTTCCAAAATGAAAACATGGAAATATACATACTACAACTACATGATTGAAGAACAAGAACATGTTTTTGTAGACATTTGGTTTCAATTTACAAATTCAAATTTCAAACACTTGTTTTCCAAATTTCAATTTCAAATTTCAACTTGCAATTTAGTTCTACCTCTAATGCACTAATGAACATTATGTCACATGATTAGAAAAATCAGAAAAATTGAAGTTCAATGCCAATGGTACTGAGGTATATGATTCCCCAAATATTGTTATATTGTTACACATTGAATGACCCCATGTATTTTCCCCCCCTTGCAAGAGAGGTTCTATGTCAAGTTCATTTACCTAATCATTCATCCCATGTTTAGTTTTTAATCTTCAAGCTCCAATTGTTGCACCAATTCATTGATGTCATTGTTTTTATTGTTTAGAATCATCTTGTGCAACAGACAACAACAAACAACCACATCGGGGAAGCACTACACATCTAAGTTTGATTTGATCATCAATTCTTGGAAAGATTTTTTCACAATGTTGAAGCTATTTTCAATTAAGACTTTGGCACAATTCAATTGCCGATTGAACAAAACTTCCAGAATGAAATGTCAAACTTCTTGTGAAGCACCATTAGCCATGGAAACAACAAATACTTCTTGCCCTTTTGAGAATTGTTGTCATTAAAGAAATGAAAGAATGACACCACTAATCATGCTATTGCAAAGAAAGACTTCATTTGTCACACTGAAAAAATGCAAAAAATGTTGTAAATGATGAGCAAGCTTGAAACTATAATAAAATGATGGAGCTCTTGTGGTCATCAAGAAAAGGAGTCGACAACTATCTCCAAAAGCTAACCATGAACAAGGGTTGTGAGAGACAACTAATGGCAATGAGAATGCCCCAATTTAACTTTATGTGTGAATAAACCTAGTTAACAACGCTGCTAAGTTAACAATGTAAGTGGAGTTAATATGAATGCTGTTAAAAGTGAGTGGTAATTTCGGCATTAACGCTATCAATGCAGTTAACAAACCCCAGGTGTAAAACGACCTTTAGTTGAGTAAAGGGTAGAATAAGACTTAACAGCTGTTAACAGGGTTCCAATGGATGGGGCACTGGTGGGCTCTGGGTCACATACTGAGGGGGGCGTGTTTCAACCCCACCGTCTCAGCTGCCAGGGATTCTGTGGGTCTTTCACTTTTGCAGAGAGCTTTGATTAAAGCCAAGCACAATCTGTTGCGTTAGTTGTTGACTGAAATGATCACTGGGGGGATCGCTTGTGTGCCCTCAGAAGTTAGGAACGGATTTTGGTGGGTCCTGAGGCGTCAGGTTTGGCACCTTTGGGAGAGACTGAATGGATCTCCATGCTTTTGAAGGCAGAAATTTTTGAAATTTTTGTTGGGTGGTTTGGTTTTGAAAGCTTTTGGAATTGAAATCAATGTTCTCTTTTTGACAGTGGTAGATTTTGAGTGTAGAATGCTGTGATTCTTCCACTTATCTGGTTTAAGCTTTAACAAGCTGTTGTTTTGTATTCTACAAGGGTTGCTGTTAGCTGCAAAGGTTAGTGGACTGTATTGGATTTTAGAAATAACAAAGAATTTTTAACAATGTTACAATCTTTACAACGTTCACAACATTGTTTTTTTTTTTCTACTTTTGTTATACAGCCACATTGGCAACTATCCATAGAAGGATTTAGTCGAATTTGGTTACAGCACAGATAGAAAGCTTTTAAAATCCTGCTACTTTTTTACTACCTGTAGGATCGCAGAGTATGAATGTGGTAAACTCAGTGTTTTTTTTCCTTTTCCCTTATTTTTCTGGTGAAATTTTTGAATTTCTTTCCAAAAACCCCTTCAAAAAGCTCACAGCTCATTTTCAGATTTCATAGCAGTGCAAGAAATTTCGCATAAAAAAACTTGAATGGTTCATTTTTTTCTGGTGAAAAATCGCCAAGAGGTGACACGAATTCCATTTTTTCTGGCACAAAATCCTTCTTCTCCGTAGTATTGTCGTCAAATTTCGCACAAATTCTTGTTTATTGGGGAGCGTGTCGCCAGAGTTTTGTCTACGGATTTAATGGTCCTCTACAAAAGTATGGCCAATTAAGACCAAAAATATGTCTGGGATGCTGGCCACTGCAGCTACATTAGAAGTTAGAATGTTGAAAACAAAACAGACTGATGCAGGCATGTGCCCAAATCTTGGCTCAATAGGTAATATTAGAGGAAACCATAAATTAGTCCAAAAGAAGCCTAAACAAACTGCAAAATCCACTGTTGTGAGTAATGGGGTGCACCGTGCATGATCTTGAAAATCAAAATCATCATGGTGGTGAAACCAAGTTGCTTATCATAAGACTTAAAAGTCTTAATTACAGGCTTGGGTTAGTATGGGCCCAGGGGACCCAACTTTGAAGAAAATGGGTGTCACAATATTGAAGAGAGCACTAAGGAGTTGGCCATCACTCCAAAAATCAAAGCAACTTATGAAATTAAGTGAAGGTATTAAATGGTGTAGTTAAAGCCCACAGAGTTTTACAAGTCTGGTTTTCAACTTCCTTGTTTTCACTTCATTATGTTACTTAAGACAGCAGGCCTGACACTGTGGCTTAAGATAAAGGCATTGGGGGGGGGGTTTGGGTGTTTTGAAAGGGATTGCAATTTGCAATGGTATCAAATGCTGAAAATCTGGGTTTGTTTATAAGTAGGCTAGCTCACTCCTTTTACATCCAAACTCAGCAAATGCAGGTTACAATTTGTGCAGTTGAATTAAATGACCATGTCACGTGGGCTCAGAATTTCGTAAGCAAGTGAAATAGAAACAACTATGATAATGATTTTTTTTACAAATATCAAAGTGAATGATCAACCTTTAATTTAAAAAGTTATTCAGAATCCATAAACCAAACCAATGTTACTATTTCAAAGCCTAAGACTGAATTTGAAGAAAAATTATAATACTATTGACAGGAATTCTTTTTGTGAAGTTCATGCCTGCCTTTCCCAAAAATAAGATATCAAAGGGTTGAATTCCTCCTAACACATTATATTAGGTTAGAGCAACATGATTGATATCCCTTTTTTTTTGCAATGAAATAAAATATCTTTGTCTTCTTCAAAAGGGAGAATTGATACATACATATATTGGTGGCACTTGGCTTCATTTCGGTTATTCATCCTCAATTTCAAGCTCAAGGTGAGAATCATGTGCTAATAAATGATCTTTCCACTTTCAACAATCACCATGTGATGTTTTTTTTTCCCTTTTTTTTTGGGTGTCGATAGCTTACATGGGATACTCAACAAACTTGACATTGGGTTTTGTGGTGGAACTAGATCACATAGGTATCTAGCTTTATAGTAGGTAGGTGCTGTATGCAGGTACACAAACTCAACAATTGATATTAGGTGGTAGTAACTAGTGACGTAGTGGCGGCGCAGACCAAACTAAAACGTGGAATTGAGTCCTGGAATCACATAACTATTAAAGGAGGTGGGCCAGACTCCACCAGCATCTCACCATCACACCATGCAGGATGGATAATACATATATAACAAGGGGTGTGTCCTTACACACTGTGGCCTTGCCAATTACATTAAAAATCTTTTTAAGGCAAAATGAAGAATTATGGAAACTAAAATATTTCACTAATGCAAAAATATAATCTTCAAAAAACTCCTCTAAAAGAAAACCAAAATCCTTCAAGATATTATAGCTCTATTACTAATCTCAAGTTTCAACACAAGCCAAAATATCATGTAAAAATATCCTCATATAAAAATAGACCTATTATTACCTAGGGGCCAAAATCCCTTTAGCTACTATACTCTATAATGAATCTGAACACAATATCCTTGCCTTGGTAGGCAAGCCCAATCATCATGGTTAGGATTTTTGGACACTAGCCTAAAGTGTTTGGGGGGGGTACCAGGCTGGAACCCTGGTATAGGTAGACACTTGTATTGGGCCTGGTATACAAGAACTGACTGGACTGTTATGACCCTGAGGGACTATTAGCCTTGGACCACCATTACCTACCTGGTTAGCACTTCAGTAAGTAGGAGTTTCATACTAGGGCTATATTGGTCTCAATACCCAGTATTTACTTGGCACATCCCAGCCAATAATCAGCCTGCTTTAGACCCTAAGAAGACCAGGACTAGGCTGGTATGAAAGTTTTTAAAAGGATCCAATACTAGTACCATGTCCACATGAAAATTTTAAGATAAATTCTATACCTGTAGCAGCTCCTATGTCCAGAAGTGGATGATACCCACCCAATAGTGGTCTTAACCAATAGAGGGTGTATACTTGCCACATACCAACCAAAGTCCTCTCATTGGTCTCTAACCTCATTCTTTTTATAGAGAGATTAACCTCCATTAGAAGCAACAATATATAGTTGAATTGAATAGCAAAATAATTCAAAAAATAACTTTTTGTGGATTGAAATTATGGGTCAACAATTGTTTCTGCTAATTCAACACTGAACTGAAACTTGGACTACCTCAGGGAAACATTATTGTATTGGAATGCTCAAGTATTTCCTAAGAGCATGCCCAATGGTAGCAGTAGTAATATGACCTTTCCAATATATTTTGGATGAAGAGTTATAGTCAAATAGTGTAAAATTCATTTGTGCTCATAAATATTCTCACATTAATAGTGCCTTGCAATAAGGCTAGTGAAAGGAAATGACTATTTAAATGGTTTAAATAGTCTATCATTTGATTCTTTTCACTTTTTAAGTTTGTAGGTGGGGATTGGAAGGAAATTAACATTGCATGTTAGATGTGATATATATTAATAAAGGTTCAAATGGGGCTAATATTAGGCATGCTCTAATTTTGTCCACTCTCAACCCTTTTGCAAGGTTTTTTCTTGATTTCAAATATTACACAATTGATTTAATCAATGGTTTTTTCAATGCTATTAATTCATGTAATGAATGCAAAGGTGGGGGACCAATGGTTGGGGAGCAATGAAGACCTCATGGGAGCTTTGGAGATGGTGTCCAAGGTTTCATTGAAGTAACCAAGGTTGTAAAAACTTGTGTTGTTTTCTCACAATCCTTCTAATCAATATTTGATTATTTCTCAATACAAACTTTGATCATTTTTATCTAGCAGGAACAATCATTTTTAAGGGATGACTATTTTAGGTTTTGATCAATTAATGTGCATATTGTGTCTACTTGGCTTAGATATTAATTTTTAACAAGGCTAGGAGGTTTTGCAATCAATGGCCTCATTCAAAGAGGTTTTGCAATTATCGATTCTTGAACATCAACAAGATGAGGAAGTGGGTGTATGGCTCTTGAGAGTTCAGGTTGGTGAAGACCATCAACTTCCTCATGGACACAAGTTGGAACTTCATGTACTTGAACTTGTGCTTAAAAGGACAATAAATCACAAGAAAACAAAAGGTGCACCTACATGCATTAATGACCAACATATGTAAGGTGAGCAATTAAAGAAAGACAAGGAAAAGGGCTCATGGGTTTTGTAGGCATAGGCTCAAGCTCAAAGGTTAACATTTCAAAAACCTAGTCACAAGTGTGGCAATTGGGAACAAAAAAGATCCTTGCCAAAAGAAGATCTAAAACCAAATAGTGTGATGGATAAGGGGTGTGGAAAATTAATGGAAGCAAAGGGTTGAGCAAATGGAAACTACATCAAAGGGAATTGTGCTCATTACCTAGTCACCACATAAGGCAGGAGGGAACAAATGAAACGTTGAAGAAATGGAGAGCTCGGATGAAAAAGATGCAAATGAAAGTGAAGAGCTAGTTTGAACCTCAAACCCAAAACCTAACATTCTTGAGGAATTTGCAAGTGCAACTCCAAGCATGGGAGCTAACTTAAGGCCTATGGCAATAAACATGGAAGAATTAAAACCCATACTAGTTTCATAGTCACAAGTTCCATGAAGATGTTTCCCACACATCATGACATAGAATCCTAACAAGACTAATTGCCTTAAGTCCAAAAGGGGTTTTTGTGGTAGAAAAATCCAAAACACCCAAAGTGAATGTCATAACCATTATTTCTATTTTGAAATATTTGAAATTGATTTGCATGGAAGCATAATTGTTTCAAAATGCCCAAACCACATTGTTAAGCTTGATCCTTAAGGAAAAAACAAAAGCATAACACATTTTCGAGGGAGGAATGTAGATAGACATGTGGCTTTTGTACAATTAAATGGGAGAGTTGATGGTGTTATCCAAAGCTAAGAAAGCCTTGGTTCAATTGTAGACATTGTAGATGGGGGTAGGGTTTAGCATTGAAAAGGGAAATTTAGTGAGTGCCATGAAAAGTGCAATAAGGAACAATGTGATTTCTATACCGTCAAGAAGGGACAAGGTACCCAATTGGCAATCTTTTAATGATATCTAACATCTTAATATTCAAGAAAAATCTTTCAAAACCAAAACATTACTTGATGAAAACATATTTATTTGTGTATAATGTTCATGGCTTGAATAGGGATGGGGAGGCTTAAAGGCTTGAGAATTTCTTAATGAAATTGTTTCACATGTGGACATCATATGTCTCCAAGAGCATAAGTTCCATAAAGAGAAAAAAAAACAAATATTGGGAAGCAATTATGGCCAAGGGCTTAAGTGTGGATTCTGAAAGCAAATAAAAAATTCACATGTGAAGTACAACAAGGTTAGGTTGGCCAAGGAGATACATGTATCTTGGTAAATCCTAAAATGGAAAATCATGTCTATGATTACTAAACGTTGGGAGGCAATAGATTCAAATGTTAATGGTAAGGGGGTTGCTTGGAAATATAAGCAAAATCCATGTGGACACCCCAAACAACCCATCATAAATGATCATACTATGTGAACATATGAAGGAAATAGTAACAAGAAATTGTAGTTAGATCCTTTGTATAAATTAGAATATGGTAGAGAATAAAGAAAACAAGGCATCAAATTGTGGAATGATCATAATTTCAAAAAAAAAGAAGATGGCTTGGGTGTGCTCAAATTTACTTTGGATGTAGGTGAACTTGTTAAATATGATGAAAGTCTTCAAATTTTTTGGGACAATCTAGGATGCAGGAACAAGACGATTATGGCCAAGTTAGATATATTTTATGTTTTTAGTAGTATTAAGGAAGGGTAAGGAGGCAAGATCTTACTATGCATTAAAAGAGGATGGGTCAAATTTAACCATCACCCAATTTTGTGTGTGTTGGAAACATCAAAAGCTATTACAAGGCAAACATTTTGGAAGATGAACCTAAGACATTTTGAAGTAGTCAAGGAAAATATTCAGGTGATATGGCAAACTCAACTTAAATGTATTTCCTTCACCAAAATGGAAAAAAACATTAAATATTACAAAGAGTTTTGCAAGAGAAAGGCAACATATTTATGTAGGTAGGAAATGAAATTTGGGGCAAAAGTTGGAATAAGCACAAATGGCTTTTATAAACTCTTTGGTGGATGAAGATTTCCAACAAACTATGGAAAATATGAGAAAAAATGTTTAACAATTTTAAAAAATCAAATCAATGGGATACATAATTTGAGTTAAAATCCTTTGTAAATATTCAAAAATATTAATTCAAAAAAAATATTTCATTGGAATAAAAGGGAAATTCAACAAAGATATTGGTCTTAAAAAGTGAAAAAGGGAATGATAGTTAGTAGGAAATAGGACTTGGAAAATGTTTGATACAACTTTTGAAAATAAACTCTACACAATCTAATTGGAGATGCTTGAACAAATGAAATTGCATGCTAGAGTTTTCAACATAATGCCAAGAAGTTTATTGACACCATGAATTTTAGATTGGCAATGTTAATCGTTATAAAAGAGCTTTAAGCAATAGTCAAATCCATGGCCAAAGGGAAATGTGTTGCCCTTGATGGAATGGTGTTGAAATTTTATTCTTTCTTTTAGGATTTAGGTAGGAATTTGGCAAGATGATTAAAGTAACAATTGATGAAGGAAAATTTCCCAAAGGGGTCAATAAAGGTGTAATCATGTTGTTGAAAAATGGTGACAAGGAGTGTTTAAATAATTAGAGACTAGTTATGTAGTTGAACGTGATTTACTAAATATGTTAAGTGCAAAATTAGCCTAGCTTAACAACTTTAATTCAGGTCACTCCCCCTGCCCCTTAAAAGACATCCAAGGGGGTGTTACACATATGAACTAAGCTCCTTTTGTCACTTTTTTTGTTTGGATACAATTATCCTTCTCCTACTTTATTTGATCTAGATAGTAGTCGCCTTTCTATTCACAACATTAACCTCTTACCCTTGTTGTATTAAACCTAACCCTAACCTAGTGAATCACAATTAACTAGGACTTACACTCTTCTTCCCTTTTTGGATTTTATTACCCTTTCTTTATTTTATCTGATCTAGACAACACCTACATTTCGTATTCCCAACATTACCTTCCTACCTTACTATATTAATTGGGCAACCCTAACCTAATGAATCATAGCTAGTTAGGATTTGGATTTTTCTTTTTCTCTCTGCCTTTTTCTTAGTATAATTATTTTTCTCCTACCTTGTCTAAACTAAACAACAACTACCTGTCCTACTCCCATACTATCCTTTTGCTCTTGCTATAATTAACCACAACCTTAAAACCAACAATTCATAACCAAGACCACACACACACAACATGTAGCAATTAGAAACAATATTTTTCAAAAACATAGTTTCTCAGATCAAAAAAAAGAAAAGTTACATGAGTTGTTTAGTCCTTAATGTGGATCTCCTCTCCACCAAGCTTTTACCCTACTTGATGTGACACTATCATGTCTACCAACAACTTTTCATTTGTATCCTACCTTTATTCCTAACTCCTTGAAACTAACTCCCTCCTATTTTTCTCTACCTTCACTTCAAGGGGATAGACCTTTACTTTATCTTTAAGTTAATCCCTTCCTCCACCTTTTCATCCTCCTTTTCTACCAAGCCTTAGTTCAAGATCCATGTACCTCTCCCACCTTCACCCTTGAGTATAATGCCTACCAAATCTACCTTGAGCAATTATCAGCACCACCACTGATGTATCCACCTCCAACTCTTCATGTTATTAAGTTGGATGTGTTTAGTCAGCCCACCTTCTCATGATGCAATAGCCTCTTCTTGCGTGTGCTTACCTCCTCAAGATATACTTAGTCCCACTAGCTCTCACAATTCTCATCATCACTCATCACTCCCCTCCCACTATTTCACACCCCACTCATCATTCACAAGAGTGAAGATGGTCAACAAACTATAGGAAGAAATAAAGTTGTATTTTTAATTTAACCCTAATATTTAACACCTTTTTAGAAAGCTTTGACCACCATATCCATACCCTCTTATTCATGAACCTTACCCAACCCAAGCCAAACATGATAACCTTATTTTAACTTAGCCCAATGATCTTACCCTCCCCCTACCTTATCTTGTTTAGGCGACCCATCCCTAGCAATCCATCTTGGATAAGACCTTCCTATTATCCTACTTCATGAACTTCCAATCAAAACCCCAAAACTTCATTAATTAACCTACCTAAGCTTTACCTAAATTGGGTTAAACTAATTAGTGCCCAACATTAAATATATGCAAAAAAAATTACAATTGAATCTATAACTAATATCCATGGAAATGGTGAATGTGGATCAAATCGCCTTCCTAACATTGTAATATATTCAAAACAATGTATTATTAGTACAAGAAACCCTGGATTGGATTAATTGTTATAATCAATCAATTGTCTTTCTAAGATTAAATTTTGCCACAACTTATGACAAGGTAATTTGAAATTTTGTTTTCCTAGCTCTAGAAAAGCTAGGTATGGAAAGTAAGTTCATTGACATAATGAGGTTGTTGTTCCAAAATGCCAAAGCAATAATGTGCTTTAATCATGCCATCATAAAATCATTTAGGATAGAAAGATGAGTCAAGGCCACTAACTCCCTACCTTTTATCCTAATTAGAGAGATGTTCAATTTTGTGATCCAGAAAGTAACATATTTGGGAGATATAAGAGGCATATCTATTCATGGAGGTAGAAAACAACTACTTTATTGCTAAAAGGAAAGGTAATAAATATACAAATAAGGTTAACTTGTTGGTGTTTTTCTTGCTTATGCATGACTTAGAAATAACTTGGGACAAGTCGATAATTTTTTGGAGTTGGCAAAGGAGTAAGAAAAAACTTGGTTGGACTGAAGGATTCAAGTGGAAATGGCCTAAAACAAGTGCCTTTTCTAAACTCCTAGGAGTCCCTTTTGGCCTAGACTTGGATGTCAAGGAGGTGATGACTTTATGTTGGAGAAAGTGCATAAGAAGTTTAGGTTTTGGAATTCTTTGCACATTTCACTTGCTAGGAGGGTGATAGTTATTAGTGTAAACTTAACATTCACATTTTGGTTTTTTATTAATGTTTGGGAAAGTGGTGAACAAGTGTAAAATTATGTTGAGGAATTTTTAATGGTTCAACAAGAGATTGTTTGATAGGTTAAAAAAATGCATTCACCTTTGGACCCTGCTTTCGGGCAAAACATTTTGGTATATTGATTTCAATGACCTAGTCTTTAATGGTAATAAATTGCATAAATCTAAGTTAGAGAGAACAATTGGAAGGCTCGCTTGACTAAGGTAGGTGACATGTTTTTTCCTACTTGTCACCTCATGTTTCACATGCTTCACCAAGCTCCTTTTGTGTCGACTCTTTTAGCTCCTAACTACTTGCACACAACACACTTGGTTAATCCAAAAGTTCCAACCATTTAGGATGGATTTAGATTCGCTAAACCCTACTCTTGAAGTTAAGTCTAAGTCTAACTTGGTTTTAGCCAAGGTTTGATTCCTAAAGTTAATCCACATGGCCTTAAAATGGAATCAACCCTAGGCTGACTGGGGGGCCTTCCAAGACTAATTCTTAAAGTTGGTCCAAAGGACCTAGGCCAAAAGAACCCAAGTTGTTTTAGGGCCAACTTTCTTTTGGTAGCCTTGAAGTTTTAAAGGGATAACTCTTAATCCTCCCAAGCATTTTAAAGGGCTGTGAGGAATTTTTGGACACCTTCAACATGAAGATATGCACTCACAAAACCCGCTTGGAAATGAAACTATTATGTAGTTGTAATCTAACAAGTAAGGTGATTCAATGTAATGCAATGAAGTTCATTAAGAATTTAATGCATTGTGTCCACTTGAAAGATACAAAAACATTATGGGAGAATCGTAATTCACCATGATGGAATGTGAAGGGGCATTATGTTGATGTTCATTTAATGTCGCATTTGATGGTTGAACCCCTTTTGTTCCATTCGTCATAACATCTACATACAACCTTCTAATTTAACATGCATTGGATTTTTGAAAAGGTTAATCTAAAAAAGAACCATGTTACAAAATCTTATAAGTTTTTTTTTTTTTTTGATCAAGAGTTAAGCCTTGGGACTAAAAATCATTTTGCTTAGATTGAA